>Ga0207422_1002447_pt1 | contig 24416 bp, 21 predicted proteins | sample MarCyaLeptolynsp_FD_187757 | JGI IMG/M metagenome (GOLD analysis project Ga0207422, IMG submission 187757) | Marine cyanobacterial communities from Panama - species 1 Leptolyngbya sp. (SPAdes) | ecosystem: Environmental > Aquatic > Marine > Unclassified | place: Panama: Panama City | collected... | reverse complement strand
CGGTCCGGGCACCAAACGGGGCAAGGGGCTTCAGACTGAAAACGCCAGATAGTTTCGCACGCGCAACCCGGTTGGCCTCGAAATATTCAAGGCCTGCGGCTCCGGCTTCCAGCTGTGCCGACAGGAAAGCGAAAACCAGAAGAAAAAGCGCTATTGCGCCACCGTCGGCGCCACCTGACAGGGCAAACACGGCCACGGCACACGGAAACGTTGCCCGGCTGACCGCGCGCATTACGCCTGACCATGTGGCGCGGGCGGTGAGATGACGGCAGGCGTCAATACTCTTCTTGCTCAGCCTTTGCAGCACCGGCGTGAGCTTGCCGTGCATCAACAGAGGCAGGCGATCGGGCAACACCCGGCCAACAAGAAGAGCAATTCCACCCCGTTTTTTGCGCGCAAGCCTGATGCTCTGGCGGAGCGAAGGCATAGCTGACAAGATGCCCAAAGCCCAAACCGCCAGGCCCACCGCCAGTGGCAGGATGAAGGTAGGTTCGGCCAACACAATCCAGGCAGCGATCGTCGCCAAGGTCGGTATCAGCGTCACAAGTGCAAGCAAGCCTCTGGAAAGCCACAGTTTGATCGCGCCGAGGTCGTTCACCATTCGGGTCAGTGACAGGCCAATGCCCGGAGACCTGCCGTCAAAGGGCAGCAACAGGACATGCCGCGCATACGCCATTCTCACGTCGTGGACATAAGACAGCGCAAACCGTTCCGCGGTGCGGCTCTGGATCACAAACAGACAAAGCGACGCGCAGGTGGTTATCAAAAGCGCTGCCAATACCGGGATTCCAAACGCGACCGGTTCACCGTTCAAGAGCGCGGCAGAGCTGGTTGACAGGGCAATGGCACCGAGCGTCTGGCCGCTGCCAACCGCAATCAACCCGGCGCAAACGATGCTTCGCCGGGCGTTCCACACAGGTGGAAGGCCCGGCGCCCGTTTCGGGAACGACATGTCACTGTGCCGCCGCAAGGTGCCCGGAAACGGCGTGTTCCATCATTCCCGGGATTGTGTTCGGGTTCTGCAGGTCCGCGAGCGAAAAGGCGGGCACGTCCACATTCACAATAGCTTCGCGGACGGCGAGCGGTGACTGCATGACAGCCCCTGAAATGCCGAGAACCGGATAGCCAAGTCTTTCAAGGCTGTGAACGCCTGCGACTGCGCCAAGCGCGTCGCCGGCGGCAAAAAGGACGCCGTCGAACAGGGAGTGCATCAGGGGACTGGCGGCAACCTGACGCGTCTCATCCTGAAAGAGACCGTCGGCGATTTCAACGACGGCGAGGTCGCAGCCCGAGCGGTGCAGGGTGCGCAGCAGGTTTCGCGTTGTGGCGACAATCGTGTCCAGCGGTGTTCCGAAGGTGGTCGCCAAACCGCCATCGGTGAAGTCGAGGACTTGTGTGGCTCCTGAATCGTGCATGAGCCAGGGATCACCGCCGGCGGCCGTGCCGGTGACCTTGAGCGCGCCGACCTTGTAGCCACTTCTCGCAAAGCCCCGAACCAGCGCTGCGGCTGTTGCTGTCTTGCCGGCATTCATGGAGGTTCCGAAAACCCCGAAGACTGCAGAAGGCATCGCGCAGGCGATGGTTGGTAGCGCAAACTGCTTCAGGTTGATCGCTTCACCGTTCGACCTTGAGAGGATGCCTATCGGTTCAATGGCCGTCGGGCCTGACAACCTGTCGTGCCAGGTCACGGCTTTTGCGGCGATCCCACCGGCCGCCACCATATGGCAGGGGTCGAGCGTTTCGGGCACATAGGCTTCATACTGGTCGGGTGCGTATCTGTTGCCGAATGCCAGCAGTATTTCATCCCCCTCATGGAGGACCGCCTTGCGGCCGTTCGGAAGCTCGATACGCTTGTGTGACCCGATGGACTGCACACGCGCCAGAACAAGGTCGCCGGACTTTGGGTTTTGGGCGGTGACGTTTAGATGCGTGCATTCAGAAAGGTTTACGCGGCGCATTGCGTAAGAGCGCTTGGCGGAAATCAGACGGGTAGGGGCAATCGGTTCCATGATGTTTCTCTCAGTTCTTTGCACCGCACCAGCGCGGTCATGAGGGAAACGATCCGAACGACAAAATATTCCGTTCGCCCCGATTTTTGCGTGCCAGGGATCCCTGCCGCTGGCCTGCCTGCATCAACCGTGAGAAGGAAACGCGCTTGGAATTCGGATAATGTTTCGCTACTCAAGACGAAAGGCGAGGTGGGAAGCGATGCTGTCTTCACGCAATCCCGCCCGAAAGCCAGCCGGAACTAAGTTGGCTGAATGAAGTCGTCAGCGAGATTGGGGAAACCAGAGAAGTTTCAAAGGACTGGAATAGTAACTCGCATGCTTGTGCTGAAGTTGGAGGAAAGCTAACTTCCGCTGCATTGAAAACGCGAACTTGTGTGAGTGCGCACGTCTGTATTTCACCGGAAAAATATGATCAGCAGTATTTTGAACGACAAAGACATCGGTTCGATCTCCGTCGTCGGGAACGGTCCCGTATCACAAGAAAATGCCGGGTACATCGATGAAGCAGATCTCGTCCTGAGGTTCAACAGGGCGCGGTCGTGTGGTGCTGCAGGCCGACGCGTCGACGTTTTGACGATCAATCGTGCCCGCGTTTACATGTGCAAACGCATCAATCCCGTGGCGCTTCACCGGGCCCGGGAAGTCTGGGTCAACGATCGTGAGGAAAATGGCCGCGTCGACTGGTTGTTCGAGAAGGAATGCAAGCCCAGATATCTCGGTTTCGGCCCGATCGAAAGAGCGCGAAAGCAACTGCAGAAATATGCCGAGACAACCGATTTCGAGCCGACCACCGGCGCTTGCATTATCGCGGAATTGCTGGAAACAGAGCCACAGGCAGAACTTCGCCTATTCGGATTTACGCACCAGGGCATGCACACTCATGACCTGAATGCAGAAAAGAGCTGGGTCGATGACCTGGTGCGGGAAGGTAGAATTCAAAAATTCGATGCTTCGGGCGCACAAGCTCGACGTCCGCTTTCAGAAAAGGCTGCATATTATTTCCGTTTTGCCGAGAAAAACGTGAAGCATTACATCGAAAACAAGATCCTTCATTCAGATCGCGAAACAAAAGACAGAATTTTCGGAAGATGATGTTTTGAATTCTCCGGGCGGGTGGCCTGGATCGTTTTCTTCCCGACCAATCAAAAAAGAGAAGACGAACCGGAAAACCTGCGGTGGGCCGGCAAGAGTGCGGTAGCCATGGCGATCTTGCCCAAGTATATGCTGCACCACCTGTTTAAGAACACGAGCATGGCGCGTAACCGTTCAGGAGCCCTTGAAACCCGGCACGGTATCAGCGCGACCTAAACCGACAGAGATCGAAGCAATGAAGACGATAGCGATTATTCCTGCAAGGGGCGGGTCCAAGGGATTGCCCGGAAAGAACACTAAGTCACTTGATGGACATCCTTTGATCGCATACCCGATATCCGCCGCCCGGCTGAGCGGCGTCTGTGACGAAATACTCGTGACGACCGACTCTGAGGAAATTGCCGAGCTTGCAAAACGTTACGGTGCCAAAGTCCCCTTCATCCGGCCGGCAGAATTGGCGCAAGACCTTTCGACGACCGAAGAAACGCTGCAACACGCGCTGGTAAGCTACGAAGCGCTCGTCAACGACACGTTTGACATTTGCGTCTTTCTGACGGCGACGGACATCTTCAGAAATCCTGCCTGGATCAAGCAGGCCGTGGACGCGCTCAAGGACAATCCGGACCTTGAAAGTGCATTTTCGGCACATGCGACACACAAGAACTACTGGATGAACGACGATGAAGACGGCTTCCGCCGCCTTCAGGACTGGATGGCTTCCTATTCCTCACGACAGGTCCGCAAGAAGATCTACAGGGAGGACACCGGTCTGACCTGCGCAAGCAGGGCCCATCTTTGGCGCGGTGGACGCCGTATCGGTGACAAGGTGCTTCCGATCATCAACGACAGGACCGAAACGGGTTTGGACATTCACAACGAATTCGACTTTTTTCTCTGTGAACAGGCAATAGCCTGGCTGAAAGCCAAAGACCCTGCGAATGCCCCCCAAATTCTGAACCCCGACCACTGAGTTCGTCCCATTCCGGTTGCACTGAAGCTGGTCTCGTGGTTAACAACAGCGCCGCAACGCCCTTTTCAGCCCGGGGTTCGGGTGAAATCGAGTGCATGTGGTCTTCAGGCACTGGTGGCCGGCGCTGCAACTCGGTACCAAAGCGCACTAGAGCCCATTTGATGAAGGCTCGAGAATACAGAGCACGTAAATGAGCAATGCACCACTGGTGTCCATAATCATCCGGACCAAGAATGAAGAACGCTGGATCAGCGCTTGCCTCAAGAGCGTTTTCAGACAGGACTATCCGAATTTTGAGGTCATTCTGGTCGACAATAAATCAACGGACCGCACAGTTGCCAAAGCATCCAAGTATCCGATCAACCTCGTAGAAATCACGGATTTCAAGCCTGGGCTGGCGATCAATCTCGGGATTGAGGCCAGCAAGGGTGACATTCTGGTATGCCTTTCCGGACATTGCGTACCGACCAACGAAGCATGGCTTACAAATCTTGTTGCGGATCTGGAAGATCCGGACGTCGCGGGTGTTTACGGCCGCCAGCAGCCGCTGTCTTTCAGTTCGCCATTCGACAAGCGCGACCTCATGATCGTCTTCGGGCTCGACAAGAAAATTCAGCACAAAGACAGCTTCTTTCACAACGCCAACTCAGCGTTTCGCCGGAGTATCTGGGAGCGCTTTCCCTTCGACAATGATCTTTCCAATATCGAAGACCGCCTGTGGGGCAAGACCGTTATCGATGCCGGATTGAAGATCGTCTACGAACCGGAGGCTTCCGTTTATCATTATCACGGGATTCACCAGGATCTCGATGCCGACCGGGCACACAATGTCGTGCGGATAATGGAGCAGATCAGCGGAGCGGCGGATCTCGGCCGCCACGCCATGCACAAGTCCCAGGTTTTCGCCATCATACCGGTGCGGGGCAAGTCGATTACTGGTGAAAACGGACCACTGTTGAAATATGCGGTCATGCAGGCGCAGGCCTCCCCCTCGATCGACAAGGTCATCGTCAGCACCGATTGCGAGGAAACGGCGCAGCTTGCCAAAGGTCTTGGAGCCGAGGTTCCGTTTCTTCGACCTGCTCATCTCAGCGACGACATCGTGGGTATCGGCGACGTGCTGCAATGGACCCTGGAAGAAGTCGAGCACTTGTATGGCGTGCCGGACCTTGTTGCTGTCTTGGGCGAAACATATCCCTTCAGGCCCGATACACTGCTCGAGGAAATGATTTCGCTTGCTCTGGACGAAGGATTTGATGCCGTGATCGCCGGACAGAGCGAAAGCCGGCATATCTGGTTCCGAGACCGGGACGGCCGGATCGAAGATACCAGCGAACCGGTTTCAACGCCCCGCAATCTGCGCGACAAGCATGCTCTGGTTGGACTGTTCGGGCTGGGATGCGTTACACACCCGATGAACATTCGCCTTGGAGAACCATTGTCGGGACGGCTCGGGATCGTTGAGGTGAATGACCCACTGTCACGTATCGAAATTCGTGACCAAAAGACCATGCAGTTGACCGAGCAAATGCTCCTGAACTGGCGCAGCGCAAATGGTAGCGAGAAGCCCAAATCATGAATAAAACCAACATTCGAGTCGGCCTCCTGGGCTGTGGGCGAGTTGCGCAACACTATGTTAAGATCCTGACCGGTGATCCAGGGGTGAGCGGGCTTGAAATTGTCGGATGTGCTGACGCTCGAAGCCAGGCTGCAAGCGCAACTGCGCGTGCGCTCAACTCGACCGCCTATTCGTCGCTGGACGAATTGATCGGTGAAGCGAGGCCGGATCTGGTTCTGGTGCTCACACCAAGCGGTGATCACGCGGTGCACGCCCGCACAGCACTTGAAAAGGGTTGCCACGTCGTCTCGGAAAAACCCATCACCTTGCTTCCTGACGATGCCTACGAACTCGCCGAACTGGCCACCTCGATGGGGCGCATGTATGGCTGCATTTTTCAGAACCGCTACAACCCCGCGGTCAGCAAACTGAAAGAAACATTCGTCGAAGGCCGTTTCGGCCGCATCATCTCGGCCTGCATTCGCCTTCGCTGGTGCCGTGAGCAAGCCTATTATGAAGATGACTGGCATGGCACCTGGGCCATGGATGGCGGTGTTATCAATCAACAGGCGATCCATCACGTGGATGCCCTAAACTGGATTTGCGGGCCGGTCGAACGTGTTTCCGCAGCCATGGCAAACCGCATGAACGAGCTTGAAGCCGAAGACACCATGGTCGCCGCAATCCAGTTCGCCAACGGTGCACTTGGCACCATTGAGGCGACCACTGCTGCCCGACCGAGAGACTTCGAAGCGTCTCTCTCCATCGTCGGCGAAAAGGGTACGGCGCAGATCGGCGGCATTGCACTCAATGAGATTGATGTCTGGGAATTCATTGAGAGCAGGCCTTCGGACGAGAACGTCTTTGAAGAATTCAGCCAAGCGGTCCCAACCGGCTATGGCTTGAGCCATGGCCCGATGCTCCAGGATATCGTGGACAGCTTGCGGACCGGCAATCTAGAGCCTCCGGTGCCCGCACATGACGCGGTTCGTAGCGTCCAGCTTGTGCACGCGCTTTACAAAAGCATTGAAGCCGGAACCTGGGTCAATATCGACGACAAACCCCTTTCCTCGCGACTCGGCGTTCGCACACCCACCGAAAACGGAGACACTCATGGCCATTGAAAACAAAGCCCCCGGAAAAGATGTCTCGAGCGAAGACCTCGCGACGAAGTTTCCACTGGCCGCGAAGAAATCAGCAGACCATTTTTCGACGTTCGAAATTGCCGGTGCGCAGTTTGGTGGCGACCATATTCCGGTGTTTGCCGGCCCCAATATGGTCGAAAACGAAGACATGATTGTAGAAACGGCCCTTGCCGTGAAGGCTCGCGGCGCCCAGTTCCTTCGCGGCGGTGCCTTTAAGCCGCTTACCTTTCCCTATCGGTCTGCCAAGTACACCGAAACCCGGGAAGACGGCATTGCGTGGCTGGGGACGGCGAAGAAAGAGGCCGGAATCGGGATCATTACCGAGATCATGGAAGAGCGTTACCTCGACCTTGTGTGCGAGGTTGCGGACATTCTTCAGATCGGCTCTCGCAACATGCAGAACTTTCCTTTGATCACCGCAGCAGCCAAGACCGGCAAACCGCTCATGATCAAACGTCATTTCGGCTGCTCGCTGCGGGACTGGCTCGGCGCGGTGGAATATGCGCTCGTTGAAGGAAACGAGAAGGTAATCTTGTGTGAGCGCGGCGTGACCGTCCCGCACACACACAAGGACTCCTCGCGTTTTCTGCTCGATCTTCAAGTCGTTCCGGCCGCGAAAGACATCACCCACCTGCCAGTTGCCGTCGACCCAAGTCATGCGACTTTCTGGAGAGACTGGGTCAAGCCGATGTCTTTGGCGTCGGTGGCCTGTGGAGCCGATGCCATAATGCTTGAAGTGCATCCGGACCCCGAAAACTCGGCGGTTGACCCTCTCCAGCCGATCAACTTCGACGCTTTTGACGACGTGATGCAGTCCATGGAAGGTGTCGCGCGTGTCGTAAACAGGACCATGGGAAGAAGTCTTTCCTGATCTGCGACGGAATCGGGGACCAGCTTGAACCTGCTCACGTCTCTTTCCGGATCTGGGCGCAATTGTTTCAATGAGGCGGGAAACCTTTGCCTCAGTCTGGCCTCGCGCTCGAACATCTGGCGCGGGCCGGTCGAAAACGAAAATGACGGATGCGTCGGCGGTCGCCAAAAAATGCTCAAGGACCTGGTGCTATGAAGATTGCTGAATTCCTGGAGAACGAACCTGGTCTTGATGCCGGCAAGAGATTTGCGGGAATTATCGGACTTTCCCCTTCAAAAGGTGCGCGCTCACCCCTGCTTTGGAACGCTGCGTTTCAAGCATTCGACCGCGCGGAACGCATGGTCCCGATGGATGTCCTTCCGGAAAACCTGGAGAAGCTTCTTGAGTATCTCGCCGCCGATACGGATTTCATCGGTGGTGCGGTTGCCGTGCCCTACAAGGAAGATATTGCGACCTGGCTGGGTGCGGAACGTCTGACGCCTCAAGCCCAGAAAATTGGCGCGGTAAACTGTCTGTTTCGCAACGAGGCTGGAATTCTTTGCGGCACGAATACGGATGGTGAAGCTGCTCTGACGGAAGTCTGCACCGCCATACCTGACCCCAGCGGCATAAAGGTCTTGCTGCTTGGTCCGGGCGGAGCCGGAAAAGCCGTTGCGGCGTATCTGGCCGACGCCGGCGCATCCCTGACCATTGTTTCCAGAACGCCTGAAACCGTGCGGGACTTCTGCAACAAGATCAGCGCGAGTGTCATCTCATATGACCAGATTAAGCCAGCGATCGCCGACAGCGCCTTGATCGTGAACTGCACGCCGGTCGGTTTTGCCAACGGCGTAAAGGACGCAAGTCCATTGGACGCTTCCGATTTGGATCAGGCCAATTCTGATGTGCTCGTCTATGACATTGTTTACGATCCGCTTCAGACGCCGCTGCTGGATATGGCAGAAAGCCGGGGCCTGGCCACCAAGAACGGATTGAACATGAACTTCCTGCAAGCCGTCCACGGTTTCTCCAAAGCATCCGGGCTTCCAGACCTGGAGCGGATATCAGGCATCATGAAAGGTGCCGTCTAAAGTTCCCAAGTCCCCGCACTAGCCGCAGCCTGCGGGAACGCTCAGATGCGACGCGGCCTTGAAGCGTTAGCGTAAGGCCTTCCAGCCAGCAGATGGGTCGCCCTTGGCGTGCTGTTCCTCGGTCCTGCTGAACACGACCAACGTGACCCATTTGTGCCAGATTTGCTTATGGGTCCGTACCCTGGTCTCAAGTTTTGGAAATTGTCGGGCTCGGTTGCATTTTCGAATCCATCTCGGATTGCGAGGCGTTTTATTTCTCTGCGGAAGTTTTTTTATTTTGTCATATGGCGGGCTGTCCAAGGCACTTCGCACACAAAAAAATAGATACTGAGTGTTGAGCTCAAGTCGAATTTGATTGATTCCGCAATCGTTTGACTGGAATTATATTTCCGATAGATCTCTAGATATTCTCTAGAGCCTGCAAATTTCTTGAATGGGGACTTGGGATAAGGCAATATCCAAAGAATAAATCTAGAATACAACTGTAAATTTATTATGGGCAATGCAGCGCGCTTTCCAGTTCGTTTCCAACCGGCCTGCTGATATCGGGGGAGGGCGATGTCCGAAAAGAAGTCTTTTGCAATCGTCCTGATCAAACCGTCGCACTATGACGACGACGGCTACGTCATTCAGTGGTTGAACAACACGATCCCGTCCAATTCACTGGCATCGGTATACGGTCTCATTCGGGATGCAGCGGAGGCTGAGGTTCTCGGGAAGGGCGTTTCAGTTGACCTGGTCGCCCATGACGAAACCAACACGATCCTGAACGTCGAAAAGATCATTGCCCGCATCAAGGCGGCGGACAACGGTTTTGTCGGGCTGGTGGGTGTTCAGTCGAACCAGTTTCCGAGAGCGCTGGACCTGACGCGTCAATTCCGGGCGGCCGACGTGCCAGTGGTGATTGGCGGCTTTCATGCAGCTGGATGCCTGGCGATGCTGCCGGAAACGCCTCCGGAGATCGTTGAAGCCCAGGAGCTGGGCGCGACGATTTATGCCGGCGAGGCCGAAGGGCGGATGGGCGAGCTGTTGTGCGATATCTGGAACAACGAACAGAAGCCGCTCTACAACTTCATGCACGACATGCCGGACATGTCGGGTGCTTCCTTGCCCTACCTGCCAAGCCAGAACATCCAGGGGACCGCCGGGCACTACACAAGCTTCGATTCAGGGCGCGGTTGCCCGTTTCAGTGTTCCTTCTGCACGATTATCAATGTCCAGGGCCGAAAGTCGCGCTACCGCTCACCCGACGACATTGAGGCGATCATTCGCCAGAACCATGCGCAGGGCATCAAGCGCTTCTTCATCACCGACGACAATTTCGCACGCAACAAGAACTGGAAGTCGATTCTGGAGCGGCTGGCCTATCTGCGGGAAAAGGAAAAGCTGCGCTTCAAATTCATCATCCAGGTCGACACATTGTGCCACCGGTTGGAAGGGTTCATAGAACTTGCCGCGCGAGCTGGCTGCAATCGGGTTTTCATCGGGCTTGAAAACATCGATCCAGATGCGCTGATGGCAGCCAAGAAACGCCAGAACAAGATCTGGGAATACCGCAAGATGCTGCAGGCCTGGAAGGATGTCGGCGTCGTCACCTATGCGGGATACATCCTCGGATTTCCGGACGATACGCCGGAAAAGATCCACCGCAATATCGAAATTATCAAGAACGAATTGCCACTGGACCTGATCGAGTTTTTCTTCCTGACGCCGCTGCCCGGTTCCGAAGATCACCAGAAGCTCGCTGCAAAGGGCGTGTGGATGGATCCGGACATGAACAAATACGATCTCAATCACCGGGTTTCGAACCACCCAGTGATGAGCGATGCGGAATGGGAGAAGGTTTATCTCGATTGCTGGAAACAGTTCTATTCACCAGAACACGTGGAAACAGTGCTTCGGCGCGGCGTCGCGCGCGGCTTGAAAACGCACCAGTTGATGTTGGGATTGGGCGCTTTCTACGGTTCCATCTTCATCGAAAAGGTTCATCCGCTGGAAGCGGGCGTGGTTCGGCGCAAGGCAAGGCGCCACCGCCGCCACGGCATGAAGATCGAACACCCTCTTGTGTTCTATCCACGCCGGATGCTGGAACACGTTGTCAGCGTTTCGTCGTGGTTGATGCTCTACCTAAAATTTTCCCGCATCCACCGGAAGGTTCTGAAGGATCCGGATCGTTTCAACTATTCTGATCTTGCACTGGCGCCGATCGCCGAGGACGCAGAAAACGACCTCGACCTGATCAGGGTCTTCGAGGAGGCAATCCCGAACACCTATGGTGCACCCGTCTTGAAACCGCAGAAGGCCGAACCGGAAAAGGTGCAGGCGCGCTCCCGCTAACCGACGATGAGCTGCTTGAGCTGAAGCGATTCGTATTCGAGTTCCTTCAGCCGGTAGTTCACCACGTCTCCGATCGTCACGATGCCCAGGATAGTGTCATTTTCGATCACAGGCATGTGGCGGAAGCGCCCGTCCGTCATCTTGCGCAAGACCGAAATCAGCGCATCATCGGGCGCGCAAACCTCCACGTTGGTGGTCATGATGTCCTCGACCTTTTGCCCGAGGGTCTGACCTGGCGTTTCGGCAAGCCTGCGGACGATGTCTCTTTCCGAAAGGATGCCCTGAAGTTTGCCTTCCGCGTCCTTTACCAGAACCGCGCCGATCCGCTTCTCCTTGAGAAGCTCGACGGCCTCATGCAGGCTGTTCTGCGGGCGCACCGCAAACACGTCCTTGCCTTTCGTGTCCAGAATCTTCCGGACCGTTGCAGTCTCGTTCGACGTGTTTGATTTGGAAGACTGACTGTGGGTCGTGGCTTGCATCTTGTCTTTGCGGCTGGGGGCCTGATAAGAGCTTGGCATGATCCTGAATTCCCTGCTGAGTGTCCACGCGTTGAGTGATCACTCAGCTTAACCGAAATCTGCAGGCTTAAGGAACTCTCCAATTTGGCCGATTTTATTCTCAGCCCTTTGGTGGCAACGGCCTTTTTTGTCCTGGCGTGTTTTGCCGGGTATCAGTATCGCCGCGTCTGGGTAAAGGAGGGGCCGCGCTGGCAGCTCTGGCTGTTCGGCGTCATTGCAGGACTATGCCTGGCTCTGGTCGCGTTTGTTCCGGTCGCGTCGTCACCGTAATGGCGGCTCAAGCTTCCTTTTCGGCGAGCATTTTGCGCGCTCTCGGGCAGTTGAGGCGGTCACGCAAAGGACTGTTCGGATCGATTTCCTTGTTGCAAACCAGGCAATGATCGGCATCGGCAATCGCGTTCAGGCCGCCGCAGCTGCCCTTGATGGTCCGGCCTGAAAAAATCACGCCAAGCGCCATGCCGAAAATGACGATCAGGAGCAGCCCAAATGCCAATACGAAGGTAAGCACGCTATCCGGTCCGTTTATCAGGCCTGAAGCGCGTCGAAGCGCTTGCTGGTTGAAGACACAAAACCAATATCGTTCGTATCCGCCTTGCGATCAATAAAGAGGACCGCAAGATCACGCTGATTTGCGATCTCAAGCCCGCGTTTCGTCCCAAGGACCAGCAGTGCGGTGGACCAGGCATCCGCCAGCATCGCGTTTTCCGCAAGAACCGTGACAGACGCCGTCCGGTGGGTGATCGGCCGACCGGTTTGCGCGTCAATGATATGCGAGAAACGGTTGCCGTCCTGCTCGAAGTAGTTGCGATAGTCGCCCGAGGTTGCCATGCCGAGGTCTGAAACGCTGGCAACCTGATAGGCTGTGCGGGTGATGGCGTCCGGCGTTTCAATGCCGATCTGCCAGTTAACGCTGTCAGCGTTTCGGCCGGAGACATAGATATCGCCGCCGATCTCGACCATGAAGTCGTCGATCCCGAACGAACGGACCACTGCGGCAACCTGGTCGACGCCATATCCCTTGCCAATGGAGGGGAGATAGATCTGCGTGTCGGGGCTGCTCTTGCGGATCTGCGTTCCGCTCACCTTCAGTCCGTCGGTCTGACCGGCGCGTTCAACGGCAGACGCAAGTGCGGCAGTGTCGGGTTCCGTGCGTTGGAGAGCGGTCTTTGCGCCAAAGCCCCAGGTTTCGATCACCGGGCCAAGGGTGATGTCGAACTGCCCGTCGCTCGCCTGATTGATCGCCTTGGATACGCGGATCACGTCAGCAAGACCCTCCGAAACGGTCATTGGACCGGTGGATTGCATGGCGTTGAAGCGCGAGACTTCAGACTGGTTATCCCAGTTGGACATCTGTGCATTGACGCTCAGGAGACTTTTGTCGATGGCCTTTTGGAGAGCCGCCTTGTCGACGTTGCGATCATGATCGAGGGCTGTCACCGAATACCCGGTGCCCATCGTGGATCCCGACAGCTCCAGAATATCAGATCCACCCTTACAGGCAGCCAAGGTAAGCGACATCACGATGAAGCTGCGCCGGGAAAGTTTCATGTTTGTTGCCACGGTAACCGTCTCCGAGTAGATCTAGAGCGACGTACGTCGTGCCGCGCTTTTCATTCGTTTCGAGAACCAATTCAACAAAAAAATTTCGTCGAAGGGAAGAATAGAGCTTTTTACCGGAGCAAAAACGTAGCATATGGCGGGCTGTCGAACTCTGGAGGCCAGATGCGTGCAAAGCTTTAAGCTCAAAAAAGGTCTTGATCTGCCCGTGCTGGGGGCGCCTGTTCAAGAGATCAGCGACGAGCGTGCCATCCGCACCGTTGCGGTTTTGGCTGATGACTATGTGGGCCTGAAGCCGCGCCTGGTCGTGCAGGAAGGCGATGTCGTGGGCGCTGGAGCGCCGGTCTTTTTCCACAAGGACACCCCGCAGGTGATGGTCACGTCACCGGTTTCCGGCCGCGTTACGGCGATCAACAGGGGTGCCCGGCGCGTCCTGGTGAGTGTCGAGATCGAAGTCGACGCAGATGCAGCTCCCCCGGTGGACTTTTCGAGCACGGGTGATGTTTCGACGGTCGACGGTCTGGTCGAGCGTTTGTGTGCCTCGGGGCTCTGGACGTCGTTCCGCACACGTCCTTATTCCAAAGTGCCCGATCCGGCGACACGGCCGGTTGCCCTCTTCGTAACGGCCACGGACACCGAGCCGCTGACCGCGGATCCGGCAGTTGTCATTGCAGACAGTGCCGACGCTTTCGAAACGGGATTGAAGGCGATCGCAAGCCTGAGCGAAGGCAAAACCTATCTTTGCACGAAGTCGGGCGACGCTATTCCCGGCCGTGACATCGACAAGATCGAAACCGCAGAGTTCTCCGGCCCGCATCCGGCTGGTTTGGCGGGCACGCATATCCATTTCCTCGAGGCGCCAAGCGCTGAAAAAACCATCTGGACGATCGGATACCAGGACGTGATCGCGATCGGACGTCTTGTCGAGAAGGGACAAATCGATTCAAGGCGGGTCATTGCGCTGTGTGGTCCGCTCTGCACCAATCCGAGGCTGATCAGGACCGTGGACGGTGCTTCCATGGCGGAACTGGCTGCAGGCGAAACAGCAGGTGATGTGCCCGTGCGCCTGATTTCAGGCTCCATCCTGAGCGGCCGTCTGGGGGAAGGCAGCAGCGCCTATCTCGGGCGGTATGCGCGCCAGATCACCCTGATCAAGGAGGATCACGAGCAGATTCCCATGGGATGGATCCTTCCAATGCCGTCGAAATATGCCTTCCAGCCTGTTCTGGGGTCAGCCTTTTCCAAAAAACTTTTTGCGCTCACGTCAAACCTGAATGGCGGGCGCCGGGCCATGGTGCCGATCGGCACCTTCGAAGAACTTATGCCGCAGGACTTTTTGCCAACTCAGCTGTTGCGTGCGTTGCTCGTAATGGATACGGATCAGGCTCAGGCACTTGGTGCCCTGGAGTTGGACGAAGAAGACCTGGGGCTGGTGGGTTTTGCCTGCCCTGCAAAATATGAATACGGCATGGCGCTTCGCGACTGCCTTACGAAAATCGAGAAGGAGGGCTAGGCCTTGGGTCTGCGCAGCTTCTTTGACCGCGTCGAGCCTTATTTTGCGAAGGGCGGCAAATACGAGAAACTCTTTCCCGTCTACGAGATGGTGGAGAGCTTCCTTTACACACCGAAGACGGTGACAACCGCCGCCCCGCACGCGCGTTCCTACATCGATATGAAGCGAATCATGACCTATGTGGTCATCGCGACGATCCCGTGCATTCTCGTCGGCCTCTACAATGTCGGTTTCCAGGTCAATTCCGCGATCGCCACCTACGGCGCGTCGGGCTGGCGGGCCTGGATCATCGACGCGCTCGGCATCGGGTTCAATCCAGCAAATCCCTTCGCCAACGTCATGCACGGCCTCATGTACTTCCTGCCGATCTACATCACGACACTCGTTGTCGGCGGTATCTGGGAAGTGATCTTTGCGACCGTGCGCGGTCACGAGGTGAACGAAGGTTTCCTCGTCACATCAATGCTCTACGCGCTGATCCTGCCGGCCTCTGCACCTCTTTGGCAGGTGGCGCTCGGCATCTCCTTTGGGGTCGTGATTGGCAAGGAAGTGTTTGGCGGCACCGGCAAGAACTTCCTGAACCCTGCGCTTACCGGCCGCGCATTCTTGTATTTCGCCTACCCGGCGCAAATGTCGGGCGATACGATATGGACGCCCGTGGACGGCTTTTCCGGAGCCACTGCGCTGTCGATCACCGCGTCTGAAGGTTATCAGGATCTGGCTGCAAACGGTATCAGCTGGATGGAAGCGTTCTTCGGCACCATCCAGGGCAGCATCGGCGAAACATCGGCGCTTGCCTGTCTGATCGGTCTGGCCTTCCTGCTGATCACCAAGATCGCCAACTGGCGGCTCGTGGTCGGCTGTCTTGCGGGAACAATCTTCTTCTCGACCCTGCTCAATCTGATCGGATCCGATACCAACCCGATGTTCGCGATGCCCTGGTATTGGCATCTTGTGCTCGGCGGGTATGCTTTCGGTCTTGCCTTCATGGTCACCGAGCCCGTTTCGGCCTCCCATACCAATCTGGGCCGATATATTTACGGCGCCTTGATCGGCTTCATGGTGGTGATGATACGTGTCATCAATCCGGCGTTTCCTGAAGGCATGATGTTGGCCATACTGTTCGGGAACGTGTTTGCGCCGCTCATCGACTATTTCGTGGTACAGGCAAACATCAAACGCAGGGCGAAACGAAATGCCTGAGCAAAACGGACAAAACGAACCCCAAAAGGGTCTCATCCGGCGGTTCCTGGACCTGCCGACTGATTCCGTGCCCAAGACGCTGTTCGTCGCCGTATCGCTTTGCCTGGTCGCGTCGATGGTCGTTTCGGCTGCAGCCGTTTCATTGCGTCCCATCCAGCAGGTCAACGCCCTTCGGGACAAGCAGATCAATATTCTGCAGGTCGCGGGACGTTATGACCCGCAGGCCAATGTCACCGAAGCGTTCTCGGTCTTCGAGCCGCATGTTCTTGAACTGGCGACCGGCGAGTTCGCCGATCAGTTCGACGCCGCCACCTTTGATGACCTGGCAGCGGCCTCCGACCCGGAAACCTCGATCGCGTTGCAGGACGATCCGGCCTCCATCGGGCGCCAGTCGAAGTTTGTCACCATCTACCTGCTGCGAAACGACGACGGCAGCCTGGACAAGGTCATTCTGCCGCTCCACGGCTACGGGCTCTGGTCGACGCTTTACGGGTTCATTTCGCTTGAAGCGAACGGCAACGACATCTACGGGCTTCAGTTCTATCAGCACGCGGAGACGCCAGGTCTCGGGGCCGAAGTCGACAATCCGCGCTGGAAGGCGCTCTGGCAGGGCAAGAAGCTGGCAGATGATAGCGGAAACCTGCTGATTACCGTTGCCAAGACAGCCCCGCCGCAAGGTGAAGAATATCATGTGGACGCGCTGGCAGGTGCGACGCTGACGTCCGTTGGCGTTGACAACCTGGTGCGTTTCTGGATGGGCGAGGCAGGCTATGCTCCCTTCCTGGCCAAACTGCAAGCTGGAGAGATCTGATGGCGCAGACCAAGAGACAGATGCTGATCGATCCCCTGGTCGACAACAATCCCATCACACTGCAGGTCCTGGGCATCTGTTCCGCCCTGGCCGTGACATCGTCGCTGCAGGTCTCTTTCGTGATGGCCATTGCGGTGACCCTGGTGACCGGCTTCTCATCGATGTTCATTTCGATGTTGCGCAATCATATTCCCGGCTCGATCCGGATCATCGTGCAAATGGTGATCATTGCATCCCTCGTGATCATCGTGGACCAGGTTCTCAAAGCCTATGCCTATGAAATTTCAAAGACGCTGTCGGTCTTTGTCGGCCTTATCATCACCAACTGCATCGTGATGGGCCGGGCAGAGGCGTTTGCGATGAAAAACCCACCGGTGGCGTCCTTCATCGACGGTGTCGGCAACGGTCTTGGATACGGTCTGATCCTGATGCTCGTCGGCTTCATCCGGGAACTCTTCGGTGCAGGCAGCCTCTTCGGGATCAACATCCTGCAAACCGTGAACAACGGTGGCTGGTACGTCCCCAACGGCATGCTGCTGCTGCCGCCCTCCGCGTTCTTCATCATCGGGTTGCTGATCTGGGCGTTCCGGACCTGGAAGCCGGAGCAGGTCGAAGAGCCTGAATACAAGATCCAGGTGGTGGACGCGCACTGATGGAACAACTGGTCTCTCTTGCCGTTAAGGCAATATTTGTCGAAAACCTGGCGCTGTCCTTCTTCCTCGGCATGTGCACCTTCATCGCCGTGTCGAAAAAGATCTCGACCGCGATCGGGCTCGGGATTTCGGTGATGATCGTTCAGGCGATCACGGTTCCCGCCAACAACATCATTCTCAACTATCTGCTTGCACCTGGCGCACTTGCCTGGGCCGGTTTTGGCGATGTCGACCTGACCTTCCTCGGACTGATTTCCTACATCGGCGTGATCGCCGCGCTTGTGCAGATCCTGGAGATGGTTCTCGATAAGTATTTCCCGCCGCTTTACAACGCGCTCGGCGTGTTCCTGCCTCTGATCACGGTGAATTGCGCCATTCTCGGCGGCTCGCTGTTCATGGTTGAGAGGGACTACGATTTTTCAGAATCGGTCACCTACGGCGTTGCCTCCGGCTTCGGATGGGCGCTGGCAATCACCGCAATGGCGGGGGTCCGGGAAAAGCTCAAATACTCCGATATCCCTGAGGGCCTGCAGGGCCTGGGCATCACCTTCATTACCGCCGGACTGATGGCGCTCGCCTTCATGTCTTTCAGCGGCGTCAAACTGTAACGGAGGCGCCTCGTGGCGACATTCGGACTAGGCATTCTGCTGTTCACGCTGATCGTGCTTGGGCTTGTCACGATCATTCTCGGCGCGCGGTCGAGGCTGGTGTCGACGGGCAATGTCAATATCAGCATCAACGGCGAGAAAACCATCTCCGTGCCGGCTGGCGGAAAGCTCTTGCAAACGCTGGCCGAACAGAAACTGTTTGTCCCCTCCGCTTGTGGCGGCGGCGGCACCTGTGCCCAGTGCCGGGTGAAGATCCATTCCGGCGGCGGCTCGATCCTGCCGACCGAGGAAAGCCACATCACCAAGCGTGAAGCTGCTTGCGGAGACCGTCTGTCCTGTCAGGTGGCGGTCAAGCAGGACATGGTGATCGAAGTTCCCGAGGAAGTCTTCGGCGTCAAGAAATGGGAATGCACGGTCCGTTCAAACGAAAACGTGGCGACCTTCATCAAGGCTCTCGTCCTGGAACTTCCGGAGGGCGAGGACGTCAATTTCCGGGCCGGCGGCTATATCCAGATCGAAGCACCGCAGCACCAGCTGAAATACACCGACTTTGATGTAGAGGACGAATACCGCGAGGACTGGGACCGCTTCAATCTGTGGCAATACGAATCCGTGGTGGATGAGCCGCTCGAGCGTGCCTATTCCATGGCCAACTATCCGGAGGAAAAGGGCATCATCATGCTCAACGTCCGCGTGGCGTCTCCCCCTCCGGGATCGGACGGCATTCCGCCCGGCAAGATGTCGAGCTATATCTTCAACCTGAAGCCAGGCGACAAGGTTACCATCTCGGGCCCGTTCGGCGAGTTCTTCGCACGCGATACCGAAAAGGAAATGGTGTTTATCGGCGGCGGTGCCGGCATGGCGCCGATGCGCAGCCATATTTTCGACCAGCTCAAGCGCCTCAAGTCGAAGCGCAAGATCAGCTTCTGGTATGGGGCGCGCTCGAAACGCGAAATGTTCTTCGTCGAAGATTTCGACCAGCTTGCAGCCGAGAACGAGAACTTCGAATGGCATGTTGCGCTGTCAGACGCTCTGCCTGAAGACGACTGGACGGGCTACACCGGGTTCATTCACAACGTTCTTTTCGAAGAATACCTGAAGAACCATCCGGCGCCCGAGGACTGCGAGTTCTACATGTGCGGACCACCGATCATGAACCAGTCGGTGATCAACATGCTGCTTGAACTGGGCGTCGACCGCGAAGACATCATGCTGGATGATTTCGGCGGTTAGAAAATGAAACGGGTGGCCGCTCTGTTTGGCGGCCGCCGCGTTCAACTCCTGCGCATGGCCGGCCTAGCTCGGACCGATCATCTTTTCCGGGCGCACGTGCGTGTCGAATTCTTCCTCGGTGACATAGCCCAACTTCAGAGCTTCCTCCCGCAACGACGTACCGTTCTTGTGCGCCGTCTTGGCGATTTCCGTCGCCTTGTCGTATCCGATCGCCGGTGCTAATGCAGTGACGAGCATCAGCGAACGCTCCATCAGGTCGGTGATGTTGCCTTCGTTTGCCTTGATGCCGGCTACGCAGCGGTCCGTAAAGCTGATGGAGGCATCTGACAGCAACCGGATCGATTGCAGCATCGTGTAGGCCATGACGGGCTTGTAGACATTCAGCTCGAAATGTCCCTGGCTGCCGGCGAAAGAGATTGTGGTCTCGTTGCCGAACACCTGCGCACAGACCATCGTCATTGCTTCGCACTGGGTCGGGTTGACCTTGCCGGGCATGATCGAGGAGCCGGGCTCGTTTTCAGGAAGCGAGAGTTCACCGAGACCTGAGCGCGGCCCCGATCCCAGAAGGCGAATGTCGTTCGCGATCTTGAAAAGAGATGCTGCCACCGTGTTGAGTGCACCATGCGCATAGACATAGGCATCGTGCGCGGCGAGCGCTTCGAACTTGTTTGGTGCCGTGCGGAAGGGCAGCCCGGTGATCTTTGCAACTTCAGCAGCAAAATTTTCCGCAAAGCCCTTTTTCGTGTTGAGCCCTGTCCCGACAGCGGTGCCACCTTGTGCAAGATCGTATAGACCGTCGGAGGCTTCTTTGACGCGGCGAATTCCGTTTTCGACCTGGGCTGCATAGCCGCCGAATTCCTGTCCGAGCGTCAGCGGCGTCGCATCCTGGGTATGGGTGCGCCCGATCTTGACGATGTCCGCCCATTCGACCGACTTCGCTCTCAGCGCTGAGTGGAGATGGGCAAGGGCGGGGAGGAGGCTCTGATGGATTTCCCGCGCCGCCGCGATATGCATTGCCGTCGGGAAGGTATCGTTGGACGACTGGCTCATATTGCAATGGTCATTGGGGTGAACAGGCGTCTTGCTGCCGATCTCGCCGTCGAGAATTTCGATCGCCCGGTTTGAGACAACTTCGTTGGCGTTCATGTTCGACTGAGTGCCGGAACCGGTCTGCCAGACCACAAGCGGGAAATTGTCATCGAACTTTCCGGCCGCCACCTCACCGGCCGCCTGGTCGATCGCATCCGCCAGCTCGGGCGCGAGCTTTCCCTGGTCCTTGTTGACCCTGGCAGCAGCCTGCTTGATCACGCCGAGCGCATGAACAAGAGGTTGCGGCATTGTCTCGCCCCCGATCGGAAAGTTGATCAGCGACCGTGCGGTCTGGGCGCCGTAGTATTTGTCGCCTGGAATATCCAGAGCACCGAAAGAGTCACTTTCCTTGCGGCTGGACTTTGACATGATCACCTCGTGAGCGTGTGGGTTGTGCAATGAAAACGGGCAGAGCGCCTGAGCACGTCCCTTATACTATTTGCTTCATGATGATTGGAAGGCGGGGCGATCAGCCTCCGGGAAACGTCATGCGATGGGCCGCGCGGAAGGCTACCCTGATGCGGAATAATCAGAGTTCCAGGCCGGCACTCAGGACAGTGTCAGTGATAGCACTTTCGCCGGGACATTTTGCCGATGCCCGGGTTGAGCGAGTTGGTGGGGTCGCAGTCCCGGTAAAAGTTCGCCAGGTCCGGTTTGGCCTCATAGAGATGCCCGACATTGTGCTCAGCCGGGTATTCCGCGCCACGGGCATCGAGGATCTTTAGCATTTTCTGCTTTAGCGCCTTGGGATCCTTGCCTTTTTTCACGATGTAATCCTGGTGGAGGACGTGGCAGAAGAAATGGCCGTAGTAGAGTTTATGGATCAGGCTGTCTTCGATTTCCGCAGGCAGTTCCTCAAACCAGTCCCGGTCATCACGGCGAAGGGCGATGTCCAGCGCGAGAATGTCCTCCGCCTCGTTGGAGTGGACAGCGTGGTACCGGACGGCTGCGCCCGCGGCGGCGAAGCGATGAAGGCCGGCGATCTTTCCTTCACGCGGCGTACAGGCAAACCAGTCGCCTTCTTCGGTCTTGAAAAACTCCGACAGGAAGTTTTCCGCTTCCGCAACACCACCGTCGCGCATCTTCAAGATGAGATGGTGCTCGAATTTTCCGCGGAATGCTTCCATCCGCTCGGGCAAAACGTTGGGCCAGATCCGGCTGAGAAGTTGCATGAACCGGTCGGTGAGGCTTGACGGCAAAATCGGAACTTTTGAGAGCCTGGCGTCGACCCATCCCTTGAGCGCGAAGATGCCGGGCAACCAGTCCGTACCGAGTTTGTCGATCAGGACAAGGGTATCCTTGCCGTAGTGTTTCGAGATGTCATACACCTCGGCGTGCATGTATTCGCCGGACACCGGCAAATGGTCGAACTTGGCAAGGATGTGTCGGCGCAGCCGGGTCAGAACCTGCGTGTCGTTTGTACCGAGGTAAAAGACCTTCTCTGCTTCCGGCTTTGGATAGGTATCCAATCTGGCGGCAAATACGGCCAGCTTGCCCGCGCAGCCGGAAGACTCATGGAGGCGCCGCTTGTCGGCGTTGAATCGGGCCGGGCTCGGTTCGTCGATTTCCCTGACCCGAATGCGATATTCCGTGTCGGATGCTTTCAGGTTCGTGTCCTCTACGTCCGCGTCGGAATATTCGCCTTTCTCCAGGCGGGTCAGGATCGTTTCCGGATCATCACCAAGGGCAATGCCGATATTGTTGACCAGTTCGAGCTGCCCATCTTCGGTGATCCGGGCAAAAACCGACAACTCGGTATAGGACGGGCCGCGTTCCACCAAAGAGCCGCCCGAGTTGTTGCAGACCCCTCCGATGATCGATGCTCCGATACAGGAAGACCCGATGACCGAATGAGGCTCGCGTTCGAGGGGCGCCATCAATTTTTCCAGCGAGAAAAGGGTCGCCCCCGGAAAGCTGACAATCTGCCGGCCCTCGTTCAGAAGCTGGATCTTGTCCATTCGCTTGGTACTGATGACGACGGCGTCGCGATCATACTCGCCGTTGGGTGTTGAACCCTCGGTCAGACCCGTGTTGGCGGCCTGCATGATGATGATCTTGTCGGCCTCGACACAGGCTTTCAGAACGCGCCACTGCTCGAGCAGGGTGCCCGGCTGGACAACGGCGAGCGCGGTGCCTTCACCCGATCGGAAACCCTTGCAGAACCGTTCCATGGACCGCGGGTTGGTGATGACGTGCCGCTTGCCGACGATCCTGGCAAGCGTGTCGACCAGTTGTTTGTTGTTTGCTGTCTCGGCGGCGGCCGGCATTCAAGTGTCCCCGTTCAAACCTGAGTGTTGGCGATACACCACGGGCCAGTGTCGCCGTGAATTGTTGCAGTCGAGCTGCTTGATGGGAGATCCAGTATTCCCATCGCGTGCTGTTTCAGTTTCAAAGCTAGCGATTAACGGCAATACAGACGACACACAATCAGCAATGATGCGGAAAAGCACTCAGCAATACTGCGCAAAGACATCGAGCAACGCAAATTTTGACCCGCGCAATTCGGCGGATCCGACATCGGTTCAGCGCCGAGTTCGGCCTCAAAAGTGTTCCCGCATTCAGCCAATTTGTGATCAGTTGCGTAAAGAAAAAACTTTGCGCGCGTTATGTTATGACCCATTTTAGGGTCAGTGTCTGGTGCCATGTGCACAGCACGATCGTTAAGTCCTGACGAAACGAGATAGGCGGATGGCAGAGCGCAAGATCCGGAATATGGAAGAATTCGCCGAGATCAGCGGCATCTCCCGTCCGACGCTGTCGAAATATTTCAACGATCCGGACAGCGTGCGCACTTCCACGAGAACGAAAATCGAGCAAGCCCTCGAGCAATACGATTTTCGCCCGAACATCTATGCAATGAACCAGAACAGGAAGATGACCAAGACAATCGGCGTTGTCGTTCCTTATCTGGCGGACCCGTTCTTTGCTGAAATTGCGCGCAACCTTGAACGTCAATGCCTTGATGCGGGGTACTCGCCGATCCTCTTCAGTTCGCATGGCGAACAGAAACTTGAAAACGACATTCTGGACAGCCTGCGCTCTCAAAAACCTGCCGGTGTCCTGTTCGGGCCGCTTGGCCGGGCATCCGACCGCGGTGCGGTTGAAAAGTTCTGCCGCGAGGTTCCGACGGTTTTCTTTGATGCCAATATCGAGGGTGTTGGAGAAGCTTTCATCGGTTCGGACAATTTTCAGTCGGTTCCCCTGATTGTCGACTATCTGTGCCGCTCCGGGGAGCCGCCGTGTTTCTTTGAAATGCAGCCGGTCAACCCGAATGCCAACAAGCGCAGAAAGGCTTTCAAGCAGGCGATGGACCGCCTGGGACACGAGCCGGTCGTCATTCGTGCCGACGGTGACGGCTGGGGTTTTGAGGAAGTCGGATACAAAGAAGGCCTCAAGCTGATCGAAAAGCGTCAATTTCCGTCGAGCACGGTGTTGTGCAGCAACGACCGCCTCGCCATTGGGCTGCTGGCAGCATGTTTCGAGAAGGGACTAAGGGTTGGCCTTGGCTCGGGCTGCGCCATGCGTGTTGCCGGGCATGACGATCATCCGTTTTCCCGCTTTACCTGTCCGCCATTGACGACCGTTGCCCAGGACTACAGGGCCATCACATCGAAGAGCGTCGAGACGCTGTTTCAGCTGATTGAAAGCGGGCGCGAAGGTGCCGAAAAAAGCGAGACGTTGTTTGAAGGCAAGTTGGTGATGCGCGAGTCAGCGTGATTCAAATTTTACGCGCGTAAAAAAATATATTGACACGAACTAATTAATTTTCTAATCATGAACCAGACATTCGATCAGGGAGGATGAGAATGTTCGATAAGATTTCACCCCGTGCGGCGCCCGCACCTGACTTGACCAGGTGCCGCGATATGGCTGACCAAACGCCTGTCATCGCGACCGATTGCTCTCGCGCCTTCATCCGGAAAAAGTTTATGACGGTGTTCGAAACGAACGCCTCAGGTTTGTAGGGAGCCCTCCCTGACTTGAAGAGGGCGGGCGTGTCCCGCTCTCCCTTTTTCCGGAAAACCCGCAACTGTTTATTCAGTCAAAAATGTAGGTGTGCCGATGGCTACCCAGCATTCCCGTTCTGCGGCGCGTTTCATGATGGCGCCAGCTGTTATCCTGTTATTGGGCTGGATGCTTATCCCGCTGACGATGACGCTTTACTTCTCCTTCAAGAGA
>Ga0207422_1002446_pt1 | contig 24419 bp, 21 predicted proteins | sample MarCyaLeptolynsp_FD_187757 | JGI IMG/M metagenome (GOLD analysis project Ga0207422, IMG submission 187757) | Marine cyanobacterial communities from Panama - species 1 Leptolyngbya sp. (SPAdes) | ecosystem: Environmental > Aquatic > Marine > Unclassified | place: Panama: Panama City | collected... | reverse complement strand
CGAAATCTGGACGGAGAAGGGCGGCCGCTTCGAGCGCTTCGCCACCTATCCGATTTGCATGGCGGTCGGCAAGGCGGGCGAAGCAGCGGATCGCGACAAGCTCGCGATCCATTTCGGCGATATCGAAGTGGCCAAGGACGGAGAAGTCGCGCCGGGCTACCAGGAGGCGGAGGGCGCCGCCTATATGCGCCAGCCGGAGATCGCTATTGCGGTGGATGTGGGTGTTGGCGCAGGCCGCGACACGGTGTGGACCTGCGACCTCACCAAAGAGTACATCACCATCAACGCCGACTACCGGTCGTAAGCGCAAAGATGGCGAGCGGACCAGAAAAGCGTGTCGTGCTGGTCGCGGCGTGCGCGCTGATCGACGGCGAGGGCCGTGTGCTTCTCAGCAAGCGGCCCGAAGGCAAGACGCTGGCCGGTCTTTGGGAATTTCCAGGCGGAAAGGTGGAGCCGGACGAGACGCCGGAAGCGGCGCTGATCCGCGAGCTAAAAGAAGAGCTTGGCATCGATATTCAGCCGCGCCGACTCACTCCCTTAACTTTTGCCAGCTATGCTTATCCGGAGTTTCACCTCCTCATGCCGGTCTATGCTTGTTGGCACTGGCGGGGGACCATGGCCCCGCACGAGGGCCAAGAGCTCGCCTGGGTCAGGCCCGAAGCGCTTTCCGCTTACGCCATGCCCCCGGCGGACGAGCCGCTGAAAGAGACGCTTCCGCGCCTCTTGAGACTGTGGCGAGAAGAGCCATGATGGCAACGATGACGGCAAGGGCACTGCGTTTCAGGAGCCGCGCCGCCACCGAGCTCCAACGATTTATTTCAAATTGTTCCGGTTCCACCGCAATCGAATATGTCGTGGCGGGCACCCTTATCGGCGCAGGCGTCTTGGCGGGCGTCAGTGTTCTGAGCGGGGCCGTCGGCGATCTTTATTCCTCAATCGTCGACAAGGTCAGCAACTAGTCGCGCTTTTTCGGCTCGCGTGATCGCGGGAAAGCCGCCTTGTCGCCGGCAGAGTGCTCCTTTGTATCGAGCGCATCGGCCAGCCGCGCTTGCGCACTCCCTGGCCTCAATGGCTTCTGCTGGCTCTCATGCGGCGCCCAACCGCTGATGTACACGAACTCGAAGGTCGCGGTGATCTTGCCCTCCGGCGTGCCGTACCGCGCCCGATAGAGCTCTTCGGCGCGCTGAAGCGTCTTGCGCGGCAAGGGCGCCTTGCTGCGTGCCGTCAGCACGTTGCCGCCGCCCAGCGCCCGCACTTCGCGCATCAACTCTCGGGGTGAAGGGTAGTTCACCGTCACCACCTCCGCGTCCGCCACCGGCAGCGCAAAGCCCGCCCGCTGCAAGAGCGCTCCATAGGCGCTGACATCGGCGAAGGGCGCAACGCGTGGGGAGGCTCCGCCGTGGACCTGGCTTTCGGCTTCGAGCAAGACTTCGCGCAACTCGATCAGGGCGCGGGCGCCGAGTGCCGCCGCCATGAACAGCCCGTCGGGCGCGAGCGCGCGTCTGATCTGGATCAAGCTTCCAGGCAGATCATTGACCCGATGAAGCGCAAGGCCTGAGACGACCAAGTTGAAGCTCGCATCCCCGAACGGCAGCAGGTCCTCGTCGCATACGAGCGCCGGGCGCGGACAGCGCGCCGCATAGGCGAACGCGCTTTCCGCGTAGATCACATCGCCGACGGACGGCAGGGCGCCGACCGCTTGGCCGAGCAGGCCATGATAGGCGCCGAGGTCCAAAGCGCGGGGGAACTCCCGGAGCATCAGGCTGACGCGCTCGGCGATCTCCTCGGCCACATGCGCGATCAGCGCTTCGCGCTCGGCGATCTCATGGGCGAAGCGGCTGCGGCGCTTGCGCAGCAGGGCGCGGTCGAAGAGAGCTTGGTCGCTCATCGGCCTTGGTGTCTCATGAGGCTTGGTGCTTCTGAGGTTTCAGACCCGGTCCTACACGCATTACCATGGCGGCCATGCTGATCGGCGATATCCAGTCTTCGCGAGGTCCCACATGGCGCACGGCGCTCGATGCGGTGGCCGATCTGTTGCTGCCGCCAATCTGCATCGCCTGCCGTACGGGCGTCACGAGCCATGGGCTCCTCTGCGGGGCGTGTTTCGCCAAACTCGACTTCATCGCGCCTCCGGTTTGCCAGCGCCTTGGCGTGCCTTTGCCTTTCGATGCCGGCGCGCCGTCCTTGTCGGCGGCGGCGATCGCGGCGCCCCCAGCCTATGACCGCGCGCGGGCCGTGGCGCGCTATTCTGAGACCATGCGCGATCTGATCCACAGCTTCAAATATCGCGATCGCCTGGAGGGGCTTCACTTGTTCGGCCGGTGGCTGGCCCGCGCGGGCGCGGAGCTTCTAGAGGACGCTGATGTGCTCGTTCCGGTGCCGCTCTACCGTTCGCGGCTATGGTGGCGCCGATTCAACCAATCCGCGCTCCTGGCGGGAGAGCTGTCAAAGCGGACAGGTGTGCCAGCCGACTGCTTTGTGTTGAAGCGCGTGCGGCGGACGGCGAGTCAGGTCGGCTTGTCGGCGGAGCAGCGCAAGAAGAACGTAGCGGGCGCTTTCAAGGTCGATCCGGCACGGTCGGCGGTGCTTCGAGGCAAGCGAATCGTCTTGGTGGACGACGTCATCACGTCGGGTGCCACGGTGGAGGCCTGTGCCCGGGTGCTGCGGCGAGCCAAGGCCGCGCGCGTCGACGTCTTGGCCCTTGCGCGCGTTGTCGAACCGACCGCGTTCGTCCTTTAGTTTGGGCGGCGCCGGTTTGGTCGCAGGGGGCTTGCGCGGGGCCGGTTAACGGCCCAGGTACCATACAACGACCGTCTAATCGGTTAGGACCTCAAGGATGAACACGCCCACCGACCGTCGCTTTCGAGCAGCACTCGTGCAATTGCGCGGCGGCCGCGACATAGAGCCAAACTTAGAGGTCGCCGAGGCCCTGATCCGTCACGCGGCGCGCGGCGGTGCCCAATACGTTCAGACGCCGGAGAACACCGCGCTGATGGAACTTGAGCCCGCGCGCGTGCTGGCGCAGGTGCGCACCGAAGCCGAAAGCGTGCCGTTGCGGCGCCTGCGCGCCCTTGCCACCGAACTTGGCATTTGGCTGCATGTGGGTTCGCTTGGCATCAAGGTCGATCAGACCCGCGTGGCCAACCGCTCCTTTCTGATCGATCCGGCAGGGGCGATCGCGGCGCGCTACGATAAGCTGCACATGTTCGATGTCGATCTGCCCGGCGGCGAGAGCTATCGCGAATCCGAGTACTACGTGCCGGGCACGAAGTCGGTCGTGGCCGATCTGCCTTGGGGGCGGCTTGGAATGACCATCTGCTACGACCTGCGCTTCCCCAACCTCTATCGCGCTTTGGCGATGAACGGAGCCAATCTGTTGGCCATCCCCGCCGCCTTCACGAAGCAAACCGGCGAAGCGCATTGGCATACGCTGGTGCGGGCGCGGGCGATCGAGACGGGGTCGTTCGTGCTGGCCGCCACGCAAGGGGGACTGCACGAGAACGGCCGGGAGACGTACGGCCACAGCCTCATCGTGTCGCCGTGGGGCAATATCCTCGCCGAAGCGGGCGAGGACCCTTGCGTCATCTTCGCCGACATCGACCTGGCGCGGTCCGACGAGGTGCGGGCCCGGATCCCATCGCTCAAGCACGGCCGCCCGTTTGAGGTCGATGGCGCGGGAGGCTTGGCGAGGGCTGCGCAAAAGGAAGCATCGTGATCCGATTTGCGCTCACGTGCGATGACGGGCACGGCTTTGAGGCCTGGTTCTCCTCCGGTGCGTCCTTCGAGGAGCAGGCCGAGGCCGGCGCCATTAGCTGTCCGGATTGCGGCAGCGTGTCGGTTCGGAAGGCGCCCATGGCGCCGGCGGTTCTGCGTGGCCGCGGCCAAAGCGCGGACGAGCCCAAATTGGACTCAACCCAGAGACGGCGCAGCTTCGCCGCGCTCAAGAGCCTGCGCGAACATCTTCGGGCCAACGCCGAGGACGTGGGGCAGCGCTTCCCAGAGGAAGCCCGCAAGATCCACACCGGAGAGGCGGAAGCGCGAAACATTTACGGCGAAGCGACCCTCGACGAGGCTAACACATTGAATGATGAGGGAATTCCCGTGCTGCTCTTGCCCCCGGTGCCGGAGGAACACAACTGACGCGGCAGCGTTCTTCAAGGCGGGGTAACGTCTTGTTTGCAGGCCTTACCCTATAAGAGGGAATCACATCCCGCGAGGCGCCCTGGTATAGCCTTGTTGGCTGCCTATATTCTAAAGTTGCCGGGCGGTGGTTTGCGCGACATGCAGGGAACGATGCCAATGCGCCTCTCACAGCTTTTTCGATTCCGAAATCTCCATTTTCAGGTTCTGACCGCGGGTCTGTTCGCGGCTCTGCTCGCCTCGCCCTTGAGCGCGGAACAGGGCCGGCATGCGCTGGATCTTGATCTTGAGCCAGACTCGCTGGCCGGACCCCAGGACGGCACTCTTCGTTCGCAGCCGCAGCCGGTCTACCCGAACGGCGACCCGCAGATCGACACGGTCGAGAGCGACACCGCTGATGAGGTGAAGCCGGCCAAACCGACGGTCGTGGCCACGATCGATAAGAGCACGCAGACGATGACCGTGTTCGTCGACGGCGTCGAGCGGCACAGCTGGCCGGTTTCGACGGGCAAGGCCGGTTACTCCACCCCGTCGGGATCGTTCACCGCCAGCTCCATGAACGAGATTTGGTACAGCCGGCAGTGGGACAACACGCCCATGCCGCATTCGGTGTTCTTCACCAAGAGGGGGCATGCCATTCATGCCACCAAGGAGGTGAAGAAGCTCGGGAGCCCTGCCTCCAAGGGCTGTGTGCGCCTATCGGCCAAGAACGCGAAGACCTTCTTCTATCTGGTGAAGGACGCAGGGCTAGAGAACACTGAGGTGGTGCTGACCGGCGTGACGCCCGGCGGCGAGTACAAGATCACCCAGCCGCCGCGCGACCGGTATCCCGCATACGGCACGCGGTATCGCGATGGCTACGGCTATTACGAGCGTCCGCCGCGGCAGGCCCAACGACAGCGGCGCCGTCTGTTCCAGCCCTATTACAACGCTCCGCCGCGCCAATACCGGCAACCGCGGCAACAGCGGCCGCAGCAACGCCGCCGCTGGTTCTTCCGCAACTAGCGCCTTTACGCAGCGCGGGTCGCCGTCGCGAAGTAATTGACATCCGTGTCGGTGGAGAGGCTCCACGTATCGGCGAGCGGGTCGTAGACCATGCCCGTCAGGTCGGTGACGCTGAGGCCCGCACGGCGCAGCGCGGGCTTCAACTCTTCAGGCCGAACAAAGCGTTCCCATTGGTGGGTGCCCACGGGAAGCCACCGCAAGACGAGCTCGGCGCCGACGATGGCGAGTGCGTAGGCCTTCAGCGTGCGGTTCAGGGTTGAGAGGATCATCACGCCGCCCGGTGCCACGAGGGGCGCGATACGCTTCAGGAACGCCGGTACGTCGGGCACGTGTTCAACCACTTCCAGCAACAGCACCGCGTCGAAGCGCCGGCCGGCCTCCGCCAAGGCCTCCGCCGTGGTTGCCTCGTAAGTGATGTCGAGGTTCGCGCCGCGCGCATGGGCCTTCGCCGCCTCGATGGTCTCATGCGCTGGATCGATGCCGGTCACGGCGGCGCCCAGCCGGGTCAGCGGCTCGGCGACCAGACCGCCACCGCAGCCGATATCCAGAACGGTGAGCCCGGTGAGGCTCGGAACGGCCTTCGGGTCGCGCTCAAAATGGGCGCAAAGCCGGTCGCGGATATAGGTGAGCCGGGTGGGGTTGATCTGATGGAGCGGCCGAAACGGTCCCGTCTCGTCCCACCATTCTTGGGCGAGCTTTGAGAAGCGGGCGACCTCGGCGTCGTCGAGGGTGGCAGGCGTGTCAGCGTGCGCCATTGGCGTACTCAAGGAACAGGACATCTGCTCGTCCCTGGGAATCCGTGCCGATCACCCGCTGTACATGCCGACTGCGAAATGCTGCGTCCAATATTTGGGTCTCGGTCATGCCGAGCCGCGCGATGAGATGCAGGACGGTTCGCTGCCCTCTGTCCTTGCCGGCTTGTTTTTGTTCCCTCAAGTACTCTTCCAGCCGCTTCTGTTTGTGCCACCGGTCCAAGACATATCCCCCATAGGCAGCCGCAGCCACCGCTGCGGTCAAAATGGCCGCCCAGTGGGCCACGATCTGAAGTGCGTTGGAATAGACCATTGGTGAGACCTCCTTTGGCAAAACAAGCCACTGGCGGGAGCTTGACACCGTTGTTCCAATCGAACCAGGGGTCCGACCATCGGGTATTCCGATCCTTCCGACGTTTCTTGCCGACCTTGGCGACAGACAGCCAGGTTGCTTGGGACGGCCCTAAACAGTATGAAAGGGCCGGATTTTCCCGGCCGGTCCATTCAAAGGGCCGGCCCTCTTGTTGTGAGCAGTCATGTCTCTGCTGGTCCTGAAATTCGGTGGTACGTCCGTGGCCGACCTGGAGCGAATCCGCAACGTCGCCGCGCACGTCAAGCGCGAGGTGGATGCCGGGCACGCGTGTGCCGTGGTGGTCTCGGCCATGGCCGGGCAGACCAACCAGCTTGTGTCTTGGGTCGAGGAAGCCTGGGGCTATGAGGTCCGCAGCCAAAACGGGGACGGCGCCGAGGTCTCCGCACACTATGACACCCGTGAGTATGACGCGGTCGTCTCCTCCGGCGAGCAGGTGACGTCGGGTCTCTTGGCGCTGGTTCTCCAATCCATGGGGGTCGCGGCGCGATCCTGGCAGGGCTGGCAGATTCCAGTCCGGACCGACACGGCCCATCGTGCAGCGCGCATCACCGGCATCGACGCGAGCGACTTCAAGGGGCGGGTTCTGGACGGCGAGGTCGCGGTGGTCGCAGGGTTTCAGGGCATTGCACCCGGCAACCGCATCGCAACGCTCGGCCGGGGTGGGTCCGACACGAGCGCGGTGGCTCTCGCCGCCGCCCTCCAGGCCGATCGTTGCGACATCTACACCGACGTGGACGGAGTCTACACCACCGACCCCCGTGTGGTGCCGAAGGCGCACCGGCTGGACCGCATTTCCTATGAGGAGATGCTAGAAATGGCCTCACAAGGGGCCAAGGTGTTGCAGACGCGCTCCGTGGAGCTTGCGATGCAGAAGGGCGTGCGTGTGCTCGTGCGCTCCAGCTTCGACGCGCCCGACCACCCAGGCAACGGCAATGCCGAGACGGGCGAGGGGATTGGGACACTGGTTTGCCATGAGGATGAGATCGTGGAGCAGAATGTCGTCAGTGGAATTGCTTATGCGCGGGACGAAGCCAAGGTGACGCTGCTCAAGGTGGCGGACAAACCGGGCGTTGCCGCCAAAGTGTTCGGTCCCCTGGCCGACGCGCATATTAATGTGGACATGATCGTGCAGAACGTCTCCGAGGACGGCCGCTCGACCGATCTTACGTTCACGGTCCAGTCGGCCGATCTCGATCGCGCCTTGGATGTCTTGAAGGCCGCCAAAGGTTCGATCGATTATCTGGATCTGCGCGGCTCCACAGACATTGCCAAGGTGTCGGCCATCGGCGTGGGCATGCGAAGCCATGCCGGCGTTGCCGCCCAAATGTTCAGCGCACTTGCCGAAAAAGGCATCAATATCGAGGCGATTTCCACCTCCGAGATCAAAATCAGCGTCTTAATCGACGCCGCCTATGCTGAACTCGCGGTGCGAACTTTGCATTCTCTATTCGGACTAGACAGCCTGTAGTCGCCCCAAAAAGGCTAATCTGGTCCAAAGACAGTTGGGGAGGCTCGGGTCCGCCGGCCAATGGCGGGCAGCGAGGACTTGTTGTTATGCCGGCATCCGTTGGTGCGCCAAGACAGATGCTCCGTCGCCTTCGCGAGGTGATGGCCGAGCACGAGAGCGCCCAGGCACGCCTGGACAAGGTCGTGATGCTGATCGCGTCCAATATCGTGGCGGAGGTGTGTTCCCTTTATTTGCGGCGGCGCGACGGGTCCTTGGAGCTCGTGGCAACCGAGGGGCTGAACGTGGAGGCCGTCCACAACACCCACCTGAAGCCGGGCGAGGGGCTGGTGGGCCTGGTGGCCGAGCAGGCGGAGCCAAAGCAGTTCGCCGACGCGCAACACCATCCGGCCTTCTCCTACCGGCCGGAGACGGGCGAGGAGATCTACCACTCCTTCGTCGGCGTTCCGATCTTGCGCGGCGGGCACACGATCGGCGTGCTCACGGTGCAGAACCGCACCATGCGTCAGTACAGCGACGAGGAGGTGGAGGCGCTGCAAACGACGGCGATGGTGATCGCCGAGACGCTGGCCTCCGGCGGCATCATCTCCGACGAGGTCACGGCCGAGACGCGGCGCGAGGCGACGGCGCGGTTCACCGGCGTGCCGATCTCGGAAGGCGTGGCGCTGGGCCACGTGGTGCTTCACGAGCCACGCATCGTCGTCACCCGTCTTATCGCCGAAGACGTAGAACTGGAGCGGAAGCGATTGCAGCAGGCGATCGAGGAACTGACCGGCCAGATCGACACGATGATGGAGCGGGGGGATCTGGCGCGCGCCGGCGAGCACCACGAGGTCTTGGAGGCCTTCCGCATGTTCGCCCACGACCATGGCTGGCGGCGGCGTCTCGACGAGGCGCTGGGGACGGGCCTCACGGCGGAGGCGGCGGTGCAGCGCGTGCGCAACGACACCCGCGCGCGCATGTTGCGCATGCCCGACCAGCGCTTCCGCGACAGGCTGCACGATATCGACGATCTGTCGAACCGGCTCTTGCGGTTCTTGTCCGGCGGCACGGAGACCGCGGCGACCGGCGACCTTCCGGAAGACGCTATCGTCGTGGCCCGAACCATGGGGCCGGCGGAACTGCTCGACTACGACCGGCAGCGCCTGCGGGGTCTGGTGCTGGAGGAGGGCGGGGCCAACAGCCATGTGGCCATCGTGGCCCGGGCGCTTGGCCTGGCCGCGATCACCCAGTGCAAGGGCGCGCTGGAGACGGTCGAGCCGGGGGATGCGGCGATCCTCGATGCCGAGGGAGGAGAGCTGCATTTGCGGCCCACGCAAGAGCTCGTCTCGGCTTATGTCGACAAGGTCCAGTTCCGCGCCCGGCGCCAGGCGCAATACGCCGCGCTGCGCGACGTGCCGGCCGTGACGCTGGATGGCCAGAGAATCGGGCTCAATATCAATGCGGGCCTCTTGTTCGACCTGCCGCATCTGGACCAGTCGGGCGCCGACGGGATCGGGCTGTTCCGCACCGAGCTTCAGTTCATGATCTCCGCGACCTTCCCGCGGTTGGAGCAGCAGATGCGCCTCTACCGCTCGATCCTGGACTCCGCAGGCGACCGGCCCGTGGTGTTCCGCTCCCTCGACGTGGGCGGCGACAAAGTCATTCCCTATTTCCGCGCAGGCGCGGAGGAGAACCCGGCGCTTGGCTGGCGTGCGATCCGCATGGCGTTGGACCGGCCCGCGCTGTTCCGCACCCAGATCCGGGCGCTGCTGCGGGCTGCGCAGGGGCGGGAGTTGCAGGTCATGCTGCCGATGATCTCCGAGGTCGCGGAGCTTCGGACTGCGCGGGAGCTGATCGACAAGGAGGTCATGCTCCTGAAGCGTCATGGCCGGCCGGAGCCGTCGAAACTCATGGTGGGCGCCATGATCGAGGTGCCGGCGCTGCTGTGGCAGCTCGATAGCCTGCTGCCGCTGACGGACTTCGTCTCGGTTGGGTCCAACGACCTGGTGCAGTTTCTGTTCGCCGCGGACCGCGGGAACGATCGGGTGAGCGAGCGCTTCGATGTGTTGAGCCCCCCGGTGCTGCGGGCGCTGCGTCAGATCGTCGAGGCCGCGGCGCGGCACGAGACGCCCTTGACCTTGTGCGGCGAGATGGCCGGGCGGCCGCTTGAGGCCATGACGGTCATTGGTCTCGGCTTCCGGTCGATCTCGATGGCGCCGGCCTCGGTCGGGCCCATCAAGGCAATGGTGCTGTCGCTGGATGCCGGCAAATTGGGCCAGAGGCTGGACGCGCTCCTGGCAGGTGATGAGACGTCGCTGCGCGAGGACTTGAAGCGGTTTGCCGCGGAAAACGGCGTACAGGTGTGAGTTTTCCTGAGCGGCATGAAGGTCGGCAAGCAATCTGCCGGTATGCTAATCTCGCCAACACTTGCAAACGCTCGGCCATTGGGCTTGTGTTAAATAGGGCTTGCAGGAGGTGGGGTCTGCCGGGCCGTGGTTGCGCGGACGGCAGTGGGCTAGGAGACGCGTCGTCGGCCACAGGGCGGCGGCGGTTTCGTATTCACAGGATTGAATGAATGCCAGCCGGCTATGATGCGGAAGTGGCCGAGCTGTTTCGGGACCTCAGGGCTGCCAGCAACCTGTCCGAAGCAGACCTCGCGGCCAGGATTGCCACCCCCGTTGAGGTGGTTCAGGCGCTTGAGCAGGGCGCGATCTACGCCTTGCCGCCCTGGCCGGAGACGGCCCGCGTGGTCAATGCCTATGGCTCGCTTCTCAATCTCGACACGCGGCCGCTGCTGAGGCGCATCTACGCCCAGATCGAAGCGGGCGTGGTGGAGTTGGGGCCAAAGCCCGTGCCGGAGGTGCCCGTGATGCCGCCTCAGGCCGGCGGCGGCGATGCCGCCTTGGGCGGAGGACCCGCCCCAGAGCCTGCTCCGGCGCCGCCGCAGCCTCAGCCTCAACCTCAACCTCAGCCTCAACCGCAAGCCCCGCAGCAGACGGCGCCCGGCCAACCGGCGTGGCAAAACGGGCCCGCGGCCCCTCAACCGCAGGCGCCCGTGGCGCCGAATTGGCCTGGGGGCGCGCAGCCGTTTCCGCAAGGTGGCGTGCCCGGTGCGCCGGGGCAGCCTCAAGCCCCGCAGGCTCCCCAATGGCCGCAGCAGGCGCCCCAGCAAGGCGCTGCACCGCAGCCGCCCTACCAGCCGCTTCCTGGCTATCCGCCGCACGCTGCGCCACCCCATCCGCCCGAAGACGCAAGCTTCTTGGGGGATGAGGCCGGTATGGGCGCCGATGCGGCCATGGGTGATGTGGCGATGGGCGATGCGGCGATGGGTGATGCATCGATGGGCGTCGATGTGCCGATACACGATCCCGCGGCGGGTGGCGATATGGCGATGGGCGCCCCCGCGGCCGGCGATACCGAACCGCAATCCAAGCGGCAGAGACCTGCGCTCCTGAAATGGGGGATCGCCGCTCTGATTGCCGCGGTGATCCTCATTGGGCTATGGATGATCCTCGGCGACTCATCCGACCGCTCGTCCTCTTCGGGCTCCTTCACCTCAGACCCCGTGCTCGATCCGGACGATCCGCGCAGCCGCAAGGGTGACCGCCTGCCGAACAATTTCTAGGCGCGCCACCTAAAGATCATGACCACGATTCCCGCCGAGAAGCTCAACAAGCTCGTCGCCCGTTGGGAGGCCGTTCAAGGCAGCCTTGCGTCCGGTGCCGACCAGGATAGCTATGTCCAGCTGTCTCGCGAGTTCGCCGAGCTCGACCCGATCGTCGCCACGATCAACGCGCTGCGCGAGGCGGAGACGGAACGAGAGGGCTTGCAGGAAATTCTCGACGACCGGTCCTCGGACCCGGACATGACGGCGCTGGCCGAGGAGGAGATCGGGGGGCTTGTCGAGAAGATCGAGACGCTGGAGCATCAACTGAAGCTGCAGCTCTTGCCCAAAGACGCCGCCGACGACAAGAGCGCCATTCTTGAGGTTCGGGCTGGAACCGGTGGCGACGAAGCCGCCTTGTTCGCTGGCGATCTGTTCCGCATGTATCAGCGCTACGCGGACCGAAACGGATGGAACGTCAGCATCATATCCGCAAGTGAATCGGCGACGGGCGGTTACAAGGAGATCATCGCCAATGTCACCGGCAAGGGCGTGTTTGCGCGGATGAAATACGAGTCGGGTGTGCATCGCGTGCAACGCGTGCCGGAGACCGAGGCGCAAGGGCGCATCCACACATCCGCGGCCACCGTGGCGGTGTTGCCTGAGGCGGAAGACGTCGACGTTCAGATCGACGACAAGGATCTGCGCATCGACGTGTTCCGGGCGAGCGGTCCCGGCGGCCAATCGGTCAACACCACCGACAGCGCCGTCAGGATCACCCATCTTCCGACGGGCCTCGTGGTCAGCCAGCAAGACGAGAAGTCTCAACACAAGAACAAGGCCAAGGCGATGAAGGTGCTGCGCGCGCGCCTCTACGACCTGGAGCGCGAGAAGCTCGACGCGGAGCGGGCCCAGGACCGGCGCAGCCAAATCGGTTCTGGCGACCGCTCTCAGCGCATCCGCACTTATAACTTCCCGCAAGGCCGGGTGACCGACCACCGCATCGGACTGACGACCCACCAGCTTCAGTTGGTGCTTCAAGGGGAGCCGGCGCTCGACGAGATCATCGATGCGCTGATCACGGAGGACCAGACAAGCCAGCTCGCAGTCATGGAGCAGGAGGCGTGAGCGTCACCATCGAGGCGGTGCGCCTGGCGACGGCGAAACGTCTGCGCGAGGCCGGGATCGAAAGCGCCGCCCTCGATGCGCGGCTGCTCATCTGCCAGGCTACGGGATTGACCCATGAGGCGCTGGTGGCGCAAGGGCGCGACGGACTGGCGCCGGAACCCGCCCGCAGGCTTTCCAGGTATGTCGACCGGCGCCTCGGCGGTGAGCCGGTTTCCCGGATCAAGGGCGTGCGCGAGTTCTATGGCCGCGACTTTCTGATCGACCCCAGCACGCTGGACCCGCGGCCGGATACCGAGACCCTCATCGCCGCTGTGCTCGGTCTTGTGGCGCGGGCGGGATTGCAGGAGAAGCCGCTCACCGTGCTCGATCTCGGGACGGGCTCGGGGTGCATTCTGCTGACGCTTCTGGCGGAGCTGCCGCGGGCGCAAGGCGTCGGCACGGATATTGCCCAAAGCGCGCTGCGCATCGCCCGCCAGAACGCGGACCGGTTGGGTCTCGATGGGCGGACCCGCTTCGTAGGGGCGCGCTGGTTCGATGGGCTTGAAGACCCCTTCGACCTTATCGTCTCCAACCCGCCCTATATCGCCAGCGGGGAGATCGCTGACCTCGCGCCTGAAGTGGCGGCCCACGATCCGAGAGGCGCGTTGGACGGCGGCCCCGACGGGCTCGACGCCTATCGGGCGATCGCCGCGGGGGCGGCCCGTGCCTTGAGCCCGGGGGGGCACCTTGTTGTGGAAATTGGGGCCGGGCAAGCGGAGGCCGTCATGGGGCTTTTCCAGGGTTCTGGGCTCCTCGTGGACGCGGACGGCCCGGTGCTCGATTTGGCGGGGCACCCCCGCTGCGTTCTCGCACAAAGCCCCTGTCTCAAGGGTTTGGGCCTGCCGGCGGGCCCCAAAAATTAGCTTGGAAAACCCAGGTGTTCAGGCTAATTTTGGGCAAGCGAAGTGACTATGCGGCCTGCGTGAGCGGATATTGGACGCGGCCGGTTCATGGCAACCGTAGCGGATATCTCGTGAACCTCGATTGACAGGCGATCGCCTCTCGGGTTGTTCAGGAGGCGCTCGATCGCCCATCAGATTCGGTTGGCTGGCGCTGGTGAAGATTGCAAGACCATCTGGCGCCGTGGGCTGACCCAAGACAAGGCAGCAATAAAGAACCGTTGTATCGACTGTGGCCAAATTGGCGTTCCAGGCGCATGCCGGAGGGCTTTGGCGATGGTCCTGGGAGCGAGCAGGGAAGAACGCGGCGCTAAGCCGCCAATCAGGTGACATAGGCTTATGAGGCAAGGACAACAGAATCGCAGGGGCCGTGGCCGTGGCCGCAAGCCCCAGAACCCCCTGGCACGGAACTACGAGTCGAACGGCCCCGATGTGAAGATCCGCGGAACCGCGTCCCACATCGCCGAAAAATACATGTCTTTGGCGCGGGATGCACTGGCCGCTGGCGATACGGTCACGGCGGAGAGCTATCTGCAGCACGCCGAGCACTACAACCGGATCATCATGGCGGCCCAGTCGCAGATGAGCCCGCAGCCCAACGACCAGCAGGCCAATGGCGGCGGCCGGCAGCGTGCCAACCAGGAGACCGGCGAGGAGGAGAGTGCCGAGCAGCCGGAGGCGGCAGATGCCGCTGGCGGTGGCAATCCAGGCCGATCCGAAGGGCGTGGCCGTGGCCGGGGACACCGGAGCAATGGCGCCGAAGCCGTGCAAGATGCAAACGGGGCAGAGCCCATCGAGGCGGAAGCCACGGGCGAGGGCAAGGAAGCGCCTGACGCGGTGAGCTAGGCCTTGCGGCCGTCTCTTCGGCTGAAATTGGGGCGGGATCGCGCTTTGCGCGGTGCGGGCTGAATCAGCAGAGTACCGTCATGACAGAACCGGCCGCCGGCAAACCCATTGCTACTTGGCGCAAGGTGGTGGCCGCCATCCTCGATGCCCTCACCATCTTCTTCGCCGGCGGCTACGCCGTGGGCTATTTGACAGGAAGCCTCACCGACGACGGCTTTGCGCTTCAGGGCCTACCAGCCTTGATCCTCCTCGCCGTGATCATCGGCTATTTCGTGATCTTCTCGCGCTATCTCGGCGGAACGCTCTGGCAGCGGATCCTCAAGGCCCGCTAGTCGTCCGCGGCCATCCCCTTTTTTGCGGCGCATGGCGCGCTATATGTCCGTTAACATGCCGCTGGTATGAGGCTCGACCGACGGCACCCGCCGCGACCCACCATTTCCGGTTCCCCCTCACACCTGACCGCTCCAAAGAGGGACGATCATGGATTTCGAAAAACTCTCCGACCGTCTGAAGGGATTCTTGCAGGCCGCGCAGACCATCGCCGTGCGCGACGGCAATCCGCAGATCACGCCCGACCATCTCTTGAAGGCCCTGCTCGACGATGAGGAAGGTCTCGCGGCCGGGCTCATCGGCCGCGCAGGCGGCGACGCCAAGACGGCGCTTTCCTGCACCGACGCCGCGCTCGCCAAGCTGCCCAAGGTCTCCGGTGGCGGCGCCACGCAGCCGCAAATGACCCCTGCCTTGGCGCGCGTCCTCGACCAGGCCGAGCAGATCGCCACCAAGGCAGGCGACAGCTTCATCACCGTGGAACGGGTGCTGCAAGCGCTCGCCATGACCAAGGAAGGTGATACCGGCGATATCCTTAAAGACGCCGGCATCACGCCCCAGAGCCTGAACGAGGCCATCAACGATCTGCGCAAAGGGCGCACCGCGGACAGCGCCGGCGCCGAGCAGCAATATGACGCCCTGAAGCGCTACACCAGCGACTTCACCGAGGAAGCCGCCAAAGGCGAGATGGACCCTGTGATCGGCCGCGACGAGGAGATCCGCCGCACCATCCAGGTTCTGTCGCGGCGCACGAAGAACAATCCGGTGCTCATCGGCGAGCCGGGCGTTGGCAAGACCGCGATTGTCGAAGGCCTGGCCCAGCGCATCGTCAAGGGTGATGTGCCCGAGAGCCTGAAGGACAAGAAGGTCCTGTCGCTCGACATGGGCGCGCTCATTGCTGGTGCAAAGTACCGCGGCGAGTTTGAAGAGCGGTTGAAGGCCGTGCTCTCGGAGATCGAAGCGAGCGATGGCCAGATCGTCCTCTTCATCGACGAGATGCATACGCTGGTCGGCGCGGGAAAAGCGGACGGCGCCATGGATGCCTCCAACCTGCTGAAGCCCGCGCTCGCCCGCGGCGAGCTGCACTGCGTTGGCGCGACCACGCTCGATGAATACCGCAAGCATGTGGAGAAGGACGCGGCGCTCGCCCGGCGCTTCCAGCCGGTGTTCGTCTCCGAGCCGACCGTGGAAGACACCATCTCCATCCTGCGCGGTTTGAAGGAGAAGTACGAGCTGCATCACGGCGTGCGCATCTCCGATGCGGCGCTCGTCACCGCGGCGACGCTCTCCAACCGCTACATCACCGACCGCTTTCTGCCCGACAAGGCGATCGACCTCGTGGACGAGGCCGCCTCGCGCTTGCGCATGCAGGTGGACTCAAAACCTGAAGAGCTCGACGAGCTCGACCGGCGCCTGATGCAGCTCAAGATCGAGCGCGAGGCCTTAAAGAAGGAAACCGACAGCGCCTCCAAGGATCGCCTGGAGCGGCTGGAAAAGGAGATCGTCAATCTGGAAGAGAGCGCCAATGCGCTCAGCCAGCGCTGGCAAGAGGAGAAAGACCAACTTGCCGGCGCGCAGAAGATCAAGGAAGACCTCGATCATGCGCGCATCGAGCTGGAGCAAGCCCAGCGCGGCGGCGACCTCGCCAAGGCCGGCGAGCTGGCCTACAGCGTGATCCCCGACCTTGAAGCGAAGCTAAAGACCATCGAAGAGGAAGAGGGCAGGGGCCGCGGCCTTGCCCAAGAGGTGGTCGAGCCCGACATGATCGCGCAGGTCGTCTCCCGCTGGACGGGTGTGCCTGTCGACAAGATGCTGGAAGGCGAGCGCGAGAAGCTGCTCGCCATGGAGAGTGAGATCGCCAAGCGCGTCGTCGGCCAGCGCGAGGCCGTCACCGCGGTCTCCACCGCCGTGCGCCGCTCCCGCGCCGGCCTGCAAGACCCGAACCGGCCGCTCGGCTCCTTCATGTTCTTAGGGCCAACGGGCGTCGGCAAGACGGAGCTCTCCCGCGCGCTCGCGGAGTTCCTGTTCGACGATGAGCACGCGATCCTGCGCGTCGACATGTCGGAATATATGGAGAAGCACGCGGTGGCCCGGCTGATCGGCGCGCCTCCCGGCTATGTGGGCTACGAGGAGGGCGGTGCGCTCACCGAAGCCGTGCGCCGGCGTCCCTACCAAGTCATTCTGTTCGATGAGATCGAGAAGGCGCATCCGGACGTGTTCAACGTGCTGCTGCAAGTGCTCGACGACGGGCGCCTGACGGACGGGCAGGGCCGCACGGTCGACTTCCGCAACACGCTCATCATCATGACGTCCAATCTCGGCTCGGAGTTTCTCGTCAACCAGAAGGAGGGCGAGGACACCGACGCGGTAGAGGATCAAGTCATGGAGATCGTGCGCGGGCATTTCCGGCCTGAGTTCCTCAACCGCGTGGACGAGATCATCTTGTTCCATCGCCTGCGCCGCGAAGACATGGGCCACATCGTCGACATCCAGATGAAGCGGCTCCTGAAGCTCCTGGCCGACCGCAAGATCACGCTGGACCTGGACGACACCGCCAAGACCTGGCTCGGCAATAAGGGCTACGACCCGGCCTATGGCGCGCGGCCCTTGAAGCGCGTGATCCAGAAATATGTGCAAGACCCGCTGGCCGAGCAGATCCTGGAAGGCAAGATCCACGACGGCGAGACCATCAAGATCGGCGTGAAGGACGGCGCGCTCACCTTCAACGGCGAGACGGCGGACGCCAAGGCGGCTTAGGCCACGGCTCTGGACGCGCGCCTCTCGCCCTTCGCCGATCAGCCGCCCTGGTGGGGCGGCGATCTTCAGACCTTGCGCAATCTCTTTATGCGCCGGCCTGTCCCGCTTCCGAGCCGGTCTTCGACGCTAGAGATCCCGACGTCCGATGGCAGCGGCGACCGTTTGCTGGGCGCCTTGGAGCGGCCGTTTGAGCCCGCCGCGAATAGCCCCTTCATCCTGCTCATTCATGGGCTGACGGGCTGCGAGGACAGCGACTATGTGCGCGAATCCGCGCGCTTTCACCTGAGGCGCGGGCGCACCGTGCTGAGACTGAACTTGCGTGGCGCCGGTCCGTCGCGGCCCTTCGCGCGCGGCTATTATCATGCGGGCTGCGCGCCGGACATCCAGGAGACGCTCGATCATCTCGACCGCGCCTTGGAGCAAGACGTGCGCCACGGCATCTTCGCGGTGGGGTACTCGCTCGGCGGCAACATCCTGCTCAACCTTCTGGGACGGCTTCAGCCGGGCCACGCGCTTGTCGGGGCGGCGACCGTCTCGGCGCCGATCGAGCCGGCCGAGGCCTCGGCGCGGATCATGGCGCCGCGCAACGCGCTCTATCACCGCTTCCTCGTCAAGCGCCTGAAGCACGATCTCCTGGCCTCGCCTGCGCCGGCGCAGACCGACCGGCGGGCGATCGCGCAAGCTCAGTCCATCTTTGAGATCGACGATTGCTGGGTCGCGCCGCAGAACGGCTTCCGCGATGCGCGGGACTATTATGAGAAGACCGCCGGCGCACAGTTTGTGCCCGCCATCAAGGTGCCGACCCTCATGCTGCATGCCTACAACGATCCGTGGATCCCGGCCGCGCCCTATCTCGACCTGATGGGCGACGAAAGTCACAATGCCTCGCCCCAAGCTTCCCCCAATGTGGAGATCCGCCTCGCGGCAGGCGGCGGCCATGTCGGCTTCCACGAACGCGGCCACGCCGAGACCTGGCACGACCGCATGATCGAGGTGTTCTTGCGGGCGCGTGCCTGAGGATCGTGGTGGTCGCGTCAAGACACGTGTGAACGAAGCTGCGCTCACCCAGCGCTAGTGCAAGCACTTTTGTTTGCGCGCAGGAGGGTCAAGAGGTATAAGAGGGAAGTTTAAACCTCTAAAGGTTCTAATGATGCGGAACATAAAGGTCTCAACTGACGTCTTTGCTCGGATATGGAGTCTGAGAGAGGTGGATGAGGCCACGGAGGATGCAATCTTGCGCCGTGTTCTTCTGGGAGATTCAGCTTCGCTCAGCGCGCCGCCTTCGAATCGCGCGCCAAGGGGACGTGTTCGTTGGGTTGATGATGTTCGAGACGCTTTGGAACAGCTCGGTGGCGAAGCGGCTTTGCCAGACATCTATGCCAAAGTTCGAGAGATCAGGCAGGCCCACGGCCGGTCGGTACCGAGATCATTCGAGGAGGTCGTTCGAAAGGAGATAGAGGTCCATAGCTCGGACTCGGAGGCGTTCCAGTTTCGAGAGGACTATTTCTTTGCACCGCATGGGAAGGGTGCAGGCATCTGGTCTGTCCGGCGCATATGAGTTTCGTGCTCTTCGAGTTCAGTCAAAAGTGCGTAGTTGGCGGCACATTCCTCAAAGGCCCGTTTGGGGACCAAGACTATGTCACTGCGAGAAGCGCTACATAGGATACTAAGCGATTATCCGACTGCTAAAGGACAGCCCTTCGAGGCAAACGCTCTGGCGGACTTTGTTCGCCATGATGCTGAGGCGACTGTTGAGGAAGCGCTTGGCGAGTCGCGCAAAGGCCTACTTGTCGGAGGGAGTCCCGGTCAAGGAAACTGGGCGGCAGTGCCATGGATTTCGGTATTTGATCCCGTAGTCACGACAAGCGCATCTCGCGGGTACTATGTGGTGTACTTGTTTCATGCAAGCAAACCGGTTGTCTTCCTTTCTCTCAATCAGGGAACCACGGCCGTGCGCAATCAGTTTGGAGCGCTTACGAGGGATGTTCTGAGAAAGCGTGCAGACCTCATGCGGGGGTGGGTCCCAGAGTTTCTTCGTCTTCTGCCAGTGACAGAGATTGAACTTGGCTCGACGACGCGACTCCCGAGAGACTACGCAGCGGGTCATGTGCTCGGAAAAATGTACTCGATGTCAGATTTGCCCGAGGAACTGGCTCTTAGAACCGATCTCCAAGCGATTATTCGGGCTTACCGCGTGCTAGCCCACCGCGAAAACACCGATGATTTGGAGCTTCAAAGGGAAGCCGTGGAGGAGTTCAATCTTGCCTCGGCTACTTCGGTTACTGAGATCCGTAAGTACACTTTTCATAAAAGGGTCGAGCGCAATTCAGTCGCCGTGAAGCAGGTCAAGGAGTTTCATGGGCTGAATTGCCAGGCGTGTGGTCTGAACTTTTTCGAGCGCTACGGATCGATCGGAGAAGGGTTTATTGAAGCCCATCATCTGAGAGCTATCAGCTCACTCGAAGAAGGCATAGCTGTCGATTATGATATCGCTGAGGATTTTGCGGTGCTTTGTGCAAACTGTCACCGCATGATTCATCGCAGTTCAGAGCCGAACAATCTGGCGGCGTTTCGGGCTCTCGTGCGATCAAGAAAGCACTGACTGCCCCCACCTTATCCCCACCCTTCAAACCGCGCGTACACTGCCTCTATCCCTTGTCCGTGAGGACGCGAGCTGCAGACCGTCTGCTTCTTGAGGGCGAGGGGTGCGGCGCCCGAGGAGGCGCGTTGGGACAGATGGCGCAGAGTCGTCGGACCCCCGCGCGCGCGGCTTAACGGACCAGCCTCGGGGGTCCCTCCCTCGGCAGTTCCCTGCCTCCCGCTCCGGGCGTAGATATTCCGGGGTCCGGCTATGCGGGTTCCGACCCCGCTCGGTACGCGATAAGTGGGAGATGGGGGCTGCAATAGCGCCGCGCGTGGAGCGCGCCAAACGGGCCGCTTCCCGCTAGCAGATGCGCGGCCTTTCGCGCGCTCCACGCCGACCTCGTCGGTTTGATCTGGGAGACTGGCGCAGCCGAGCGTGACCCACGCGAGGTGACCATGAGGCAAGCCTGCCGTCATACCGGACGGCGCAGCGTGCATCACGGCCAATTGATTAAGCTGCGCAGGAGATCTCATGCCACATGTCGAACGCTGATGGGCCTTTTGCACAAATGTCGAGAGAGTTGATGACGAGAACGGGTATTCCAAGCGTGTTCGCCGTCATAGCGGCGGCGATGGCTGGATGCGGCGGAACCGCTCCGATCGCGCCGGGCGCCGAGCTTCTCCCCGCCGTCGAGAGAACTCATGGGACGCAGCATGGCGGTTTGACGGTGGTGCCGGAAGCGGTGAGCCCGGCGTGCCGGAATGGGCGCGCGAAGCTCTTCGATGAATGCTCCGACCAGTTTGAGCTTCTCGACCGGGCCAGGCAGCTCGCCAAAGCGCAAAACAAGGTTGTCTTGGTGTCCTATGGCGCGGAGTGGTGCAAATGGTGCCACGTCTTCGTCGATGAGATCGCCGCGGCGCCCGAAACCGACGCCCTGAAAGCGTTTGTGACCCGCTCTTTCGTCATCGTGCATATCGATACGCACTATGCGCCAAATGGCGGCGCGGTCTTGAGAAAGACAGGGGCGGCGCGCGCCTATGACGGCGGGCTCCCCTTCTTCTTCAGCTTGAACGACGAAGGCCGGTACGCCGCGCATCTGATCAACGGGCGGGTGCAGACGGGCAGGGACCGCTTTGACCGCGACACGCTGCTGGCCGACCTCAAGCTCCTTCAGGCCCGTGCGCGCCGGTGATGCGCGCGGCTTTTCCTATGCGCTACCGCGCTTCGCGCTACTTGAGCGCCAGGGCACGCGCCCAAGATCGTTTGGTGCGGCGTCGAAGATCAGAGTGTCAGGAGAGAGAGGAGAGCGGCGCGGTTAGCGCGAGGTGTCGACTTGAGCGACGCGGCTGGTGACGGGGTCGAGGTCCATGAGAGCTTCGATGCGGCGGCGCTCTTTTTGGAAGGCGGCGAGGGTGCGGCCTTCGAGCTGCAGGCCGCGGGGCACGGCGATGGTCATCGGGTTCACGAACTTGTTGTTGACCATCACTTCGTAGTGCAGATGCGGGCCCGTGGAGCGGCCGGTGGAGCCGACAAAGCCGATAATCTGGCCTTGCTTGACGCGGGCGCCGGGCTTGGAGCCGGGGGCGAAGCGCACCATGTGGCCGTAGGCGGTGGCAAATCCGTTGGCGTGGCGGATGCGGATGTAATTGCCGTAGCCGCCGTGGCGCTCGGCCATCTCGATCGTGCCGTCGCCGGCGGCAAGGATCGGGGTGCCGGTGGGGGCCGCCCAGTCGACGCCGGTATGCATGCGGATGCGGCGGAGCAGCGGATGGCGGCGGTTGCCGAAGCCGGAGGTGAAGCGGCCGCCCTTGACCGGATTGCGCATCAAGAACTTCTTCGCGCTGGATCCGTTCTCGTCATAGTAGTCGACCGTGTTGTCCGGGGTGCGGAAGCGGTAGAACTTGCGGGTCTCGCCGCCCACGGTCATCGAGGTGTAGAGCAGCTCGCCGGCCTTGTCGCCGCTCACGCCTTCGCCGTCGAAGAACATCTCGAACGTGTCGCCGGAGCGCACCTTCTCCTTGAAGTCGACGTCGTAGGAGTGGACGCGCAGGAGCTTCATGATGGTGTCGGAGGGCAGCTTCTGCTCAAGCGCCGCGGTGTAGAAGCTCTCATAGAGCGTGGCGCGATTGTCGGCGGCGGTCACCACGACCTCGTCGACCGGCGCGGTGGTCGAAGCCAGAAAGTCGCCGTCGCGGTTGCGGGTCGAGGTGGCGATGTGCCGGCCCTTGCGGTCGAAGACGCTGATGCGGACCGGCTCCTTCTTGCTGGAGTCGGACGCCGACGGCACCAGCCGGAAGTCGAACTTCTGCCGGCGCTGCAGGTCATCGGGGCCGAACACGGCATCGAGGCTGTCGATGATGGCCGTCGCCATTTCCTTGTCGGCGCCGGACTCTAGCAGCACGCCCATCAGCGTGTCGCCGCGGCCGACCTTGACGACCTTGGCCTCGGCGCGGGCGATGTGCTTGGCGTCGAACCCGTCTTCTTCCTCGGGCACTTTGTGGAGGATCGTGGTGTTGGGCCGTGTCCGCGGGCGGTCCACTTCGTCGGGACGGTAAGAGGCCACGTGCAGTTGAGCTTCGCCGCCGGACTGTCCGAGCGCGAGCGGTGACTGTGCATAGGCGAAGTTCTCCGCCGCGGAGGCCACCAGCCGGCTCACCTGCTCTGGCTCTAACTCGATGTCGTCGGTGGGAGGCAGGAGGCCGCCCGGCACGTCGACGACATTGACCAGGAGCGACTGGGCCGGATCGGCCGCGTCATTGCCACCGCCGATCGGCGTGGCGTCGGAATAGAGCTTGAAGGGATTGAAGCGGGGGAGGGCGTCGGCGTTTTCGATGGGGTCGGATGCCAGTCCGGCGACGACGCGCAGATAAGGCTTGATGGTGATGAACTCGCGGCTGCCTTGGCGTTCCACCACCGTGTCGTGAATGACGTAGCGCTCGGCGAATCCTTCGGACGATGTCTGGATGAGGTCTTCTTTCTCGCCGGAGGCGCTCTGGGCGTCATGGGCGAGGCGGGCGCCGCGGATCGGCTGAAGGGCGGCGAGGCTGGCGCGCTTGATGGAGCTCATCATGCCCGAGCCGTCGGACATGTTCATGGAGGCATAGATGGCGACGCCGATGAGACAGACGCCAACCATGCCGGCGAGACAGGTGCTCGCCATCCATTTCAGCCGGTTGCCGGCGCCGTCATGGCTTGTTTCGCAGAGATAGACCGGCGGAAGCTCGCGCTCGGTCTTCGGGGTTTCGCCGAGAAAGATGGTTGGAAGGCCTCGTGGCGCGGCCGGCACTAGGGCCTGGCCAAGCTTACGGCGCGCAAATCCCCCGCGGCGCTTAAACAATGCGCAATCCCCCCGTCTACCGGTCGCCGCCCGCACGCCATTTTGGCGCGATTCCTGGCTTCCCTCAGGCGGACAACACCGAAGCGGTTAGTTGTCCCTGCGGCGTGGCTAGACTATGTGCCGTTGGGTACTTTCCCCGGACCCCCCGGCTCCCTCATCCTTAGTAGGCCACAGTTTCCCGAGGCCTTGCAAGTCAGTTGGGAGCGAACTAGGTCTTGGTCAATCCCCCTCGGCGGTTCATCGTAACCATAATCCCTTATTATGGTTACCACGCCGTTAACGACATGAGAGTGACGGCGTATTCGGGCAGGAATGTGGCCTCACGGCCACGCTGCACGGGAAAAAGTAGGGCTTCAACGCCGCACCGAGCGCTTGACATCGGGCCGCGGAATCCCTAAATAAATTCTCAGCGCGGGTCGCTCCCACTTCCTGCGGGGCTGTGCGCGACCGCGTGATCCATCGGACAGAAGCGGGTTGTGTCTGGGTACTTCATCCGGGCAGACACCTCGGCTGTCGTTGACTCCCAAGGGTGGTTTTGCTTCCATTGGGGGTTCGGGAGTGTGGCTTCGGCTGCACTGCCACCGGCTCTTTGACATTGTAATACGAAGAAAGGGAAACGCGGACGGCGGAGTCCTTGCGTGCCGGTTCCTCTTAGGACCGGCGTCGAGACTCTGACGATCTTGCGTTTTTCAAGAAGCCAATAGGCGTGTTGCACGTCACCTCCGGTGGCGTGGTTTCATGCTTGTTGGGAACTCGTCAAAACGTAGCGATCACCTGGAAGATTCCATCCAGGACAGTTCAGAATCGAATTCTCAACCTAAGAGTTTGATCCTGGCTCAGAACGAACGCTGGCGGCAGGCCTAACACATGCAAGTCGAACGAGAAGCTTTCCTTCGGGAAAGTGGAAAGTGGCAGACGGGTGAGTAACGCGTGGGAACGTGCCTTTCGGTTCGGAATAACTCAGGGAAACTTGGGCTAATACCGAATACGCCCTTCGGGGGAAAGATTTATCGCCGAAAGATCGGCCCGCGTCAGATTAGCTTGTTGGTGAGGTAACGGCTCACCAAGGCGACGATCTGTAGCTGGTCTGAGAGGATGATCAGCCACACTGGGACTGAGACACGGCCCAGACTCCTACGGGAGGCAGCAGTGGGGAATATTGGACAATGGGCGCAAGCCTG
>Ga0207422_1002444_pt1 | contig 24429 bp, 21 predicted proteins | sample MarCyaLeptolynsp_FD_187757 | JGI IMG/M metagenome (GOLD analysis project Ga0207422, IMG submission 187757) | Marine cyanobacterial communities from Panama - species 1 Leptolyngbya sp. (SPAdes) | ecosystem: Environmental > Aquatic > Marine > Unclassified | place: Panama: Panama City | collected... | reverse complement strand
ATTGACCATTGGTCATCTGTGAGAGCTGTTGGATAGGATAGAGACATCTATTTTGTTGGAGATTTAACGGCTTTTCTTGATTAAATCTCTAACTTTTCTTTTTTCACACCCTTTTCAAACATCCTCTAAGAGTCTAAATCATTTTTGTTGGTTGCCCTCAAAGCATATGAATTGAATATTTCTTCTGTTTCCATTTTACGCATCTTGTCAAATGAAGCATATTGAATTGCTTCTTCAATGATCTCATGACTGACTTTTTTTATTCCTATGAAATCTAGAGCTTTATATAGCTCTAGATTAGTATTCTGATGAAGATCTTCATAGCGTAAGAGCAAAAAATCCTTGGGAATTTTTCTGTTGTTTGCCCAGATATTGTAGAATTTAATAATTGTATCTATACTGCCAACTTCTTCTTTCACATACGAAGATAGGTTGCCTGAATATGGCACGATCCTCTGACGGTATGCTTGCAAGTCTGGTTTCTGGATTTGTTTATCAATCCAAATATGTACTCGCTTCTTTTTTGAAAAGTAATTAGATACTAATACATCTCTTGGATCTCGTGCCAAAAAAATAACTTTTACATCTTTATAAAAGGTCTTTGAAGTCAATAGCTCATATGATTTTTTCCAATGTGGATCGTCATCATGAGTGACGAAAATTCTAGGAATCGAAGAATGTAGAGCAGCCAACTTATGCAAGTAAAGCATACACTCTAAGCGATCGTGAATGGATAAACTAAATTGGTTAACTATTGCTCGTCCAATCATCAATCTAAGCCAAGTACGTCCGGATTTGGGAAAAGAAATTATATAGACATCCATGAATTAAGATTTTCTTCTGTCTCCAATTTGAGTAATCTTCTTCATATTATCATCACCAGTTTTAAAAATACATGTAAAACACATTTTCATATAAAAATATTGAACAATAAACTTCTGGATTTTGAGCGATTTTTTGTAAATAGTAAATTGATCTGGTACTTATGTTTTGCACCGACCGACTAGAATTTTATCCTCAATAAAGCAGAGAGTTTGGTTAGCAATAGTTACCCTTGCCGACAATCCCGAACCACTGACTTTCACGGCCGGGGGAGTATTTTGTTGTAAAGTCATGACGACAAAAAAGTTGTGGCTGCTTGTGGCCTGGATACCTTGAAGCGAAACTATTTCGGCCTGCGGTTCGCCTTTGAGGTTGTTGTAAGTGAAAATTTGAGGGGCGATCGCGCTCAGTTTGACATCCGCTGGGACAATAAAAGTCCCTTTAAGTGTTGCGCCATCCGCAGCGATCGCGGTAAAGACATTTCCCTCGATTAAGATGCGATGTTCTCTGGCAAAGATTATTTGCCAAACCTTTTCACCCCCCCCAGAAATTCGATCCACCACCGCAAAGAGAGCGGGTACGCCCGCAGCACCGCTGTAGTCTGCGGCAAATGTCCGCACCCCTCGAATCCCCAAATCGATAGTATTCTCGGACAAGATATGGGCTGATAGATCGGCCAGTCGCCGGCGTTTGCCATTCTTCTGCGGGCCCTCACCCAAATAGGCATTATCCAGATTGATACTAACCGTTCCCGAACCATTAGCCTGGGCTTGAAAGTGGCTGGTTTGTCCCCCTAACCAGCCATTGATCGGCTCGGAAAACTGTACGACATTATCTAGTTTGCGATCGCGCGCCTGATGTCTGTGGCTGGCTCCCTTCACCACCCATGAATGTCCCAGTCCGTCAATGCGAAACGCACCATCGCCAACATAGAACCAGCTTGCTCTACGAGGCTCGCTTTTTAAATAAATTTGAGCGACGATATCATTTTCATCCTGCCAGCGATTGCGAAAGATGTAGCCTCCTTTCTGGCGATCTGGGATGGCGAGGGGCAGAACCTGGCTGGGATGTTTTGGCCGCAGTTCTAGGGGATAGTTCGACAGAGTAAAAGCAAGATCAATGGCACAGTTAAGTCCCTCTAACTGACCTCGTTCTAATCCCAGGAGGCGATTCCAGACCCATAGTAATGCAGGTTTGTAAGTCTCTGCCGCAGTATTAAAGCCTAAAGCCAATAGGTGACTCCCTAGGGGCCGATTGCCAGAGCCAAAGTTATTCATATCAACGCCAGGAGCAAGATCGCGGGAACTGGCTGGATCGCGATAGAGACTTTTAGCAATGTAGAGTGGCAAAAAATGCTTGAGGTTGGTTTGGGGCTGCGGAACGCGATCGTTAAGTTGAACGGCGGGGACTAACTCGACACCCATGACATTGCGGTAAGCATGGACATAAGGCAAGACAAGCTCCATTGTCATTTGCGTATAGTGTTCCCCTTCAGAGTTCCATCCCCATTCCCCAAGAGCTGTACCCAGAAAGCGACGAATGTTGCGGGCCGCGATCTGATTGAGTTGTGGAGCTGTAGGATGAATTTTTCCAACGGCTAAATAGGCATCACGACCGGCCTGCCAGCGATCGCGATCGCGCTGATAGAGTCTGAGGCGCTCTCTATGCAATGCTTTCGCAGCATCAGCCGTTGTTGCAATCAATCTGGGTTCGACCGCGAGCAGACTTGAATCTTCTTTCCAGCCCGATCGCGGTTCAATCTTCGCTTCGACCAAAAGTGGATAGATTCCTTTCTCTAAATAGAGGGCATCACCCTCTGTCAATTGTTGCCCTGCGAGGTACAAAATTGCGTCGCTATAGCGAGTCCGAATACCTACCCGCAGCCAGCGCGACCGGTCATTCTCAATCGCTGTGTAGTAATAAGCAGTCGCAAATTCAGCTCTGTCCACTGGATTGGCAACATCTAGGACTGGCTTACCCTTTGTGTAGCGGGGATGGCTCCAGATATATTTGGGATCGAGGGGTTGAAAGTCGCGTGTTATCCCTCGGTAAGTCACTGCCGTTCCGACTTGGGGGGCAGCTTTGCTAATTCCTCCAATAGAAGCCAGGACATCTTCCTGGTTCTGACGGCGAAAGGGCCCCACAAAAAGCCATTTAAGGGGCATTCGATCCGGCTCTAGCGGATTAACAGGAACGCCTTGACCGGGTAAGAACTGAGGTGGGGGATTCAGAGGCCTCATTACGGGGGGAATCGGTGCAGCGGGGTATCCACTGGGTTCCCCCAATAGCGTCAGGGCAATCATCCCCAAAGCAGAGCGATACATCCCATTCCAGTTGCTCCAAGGCGTGGGGTTAAAGTCAGCGCGATCGGTGCCGAGTAATAGCAACGAAGCCTGGGTTTCGAGCCAATTGTTGATTTGTTGCCGCAGGCCGCGATCGCATATTTCGTAAACTAGGTCGTAGGCAATTGCAAATCCGAGCGCGATTTGCGGCCGATCGTGCGGCCCCAGAGCAATCGGTGTTTCAATCAGCCGTTGTATAATTTTCCGAGCCAATTCCCCAGCGCTAGCATTACCCTGCAATTGGTAGAGTAGACCGCAGCCAATGGCACGGTCGGCGCTATGCTCGATTGCTCGTTCATTGGCCAGTTGTGCGTTCAGCGCAGCCACAAGCTTTTTTCCGATAGGACTGCGAGCCTTCCTTTGTAGTGCTTGTAGATCTTGCTTGCGAAACAGCAGTCGGGGATGTTCTCCAGCTTGGACGGAAACGAAATGCGGGCTGGGTCTGGTTAAAGGTTTTAGAATGCCAAATGCTCGTCCGGCAACAGAGTAAGTATTATGACGACCGCGAAATGTACCGCTGAGACGGTTTCCTTGTTTTTTTAGCTCAATTTGATAATCAGCGGTGCCTGTCTCAGACCATTTATCCCGATTAAGCTTGAGCTGAACTTGAAGTCGGATACAGTCGCAATTTGCATCAACAGATGTAACTTGACCTTCGTGATCTGCCTGATTAAATCCAATACTATAGCCCCAAACCGAGCGATCGCAGTGAAAATTGTTGTGAGGTCGATCGGGCATCAAATTGCATTTAAGATCTAATTGTATATCGACAAATACGGGGATATTTCTTCTTGCGTCCAGTCGTCGCAGTCCCCTTACCAAAACAATGAAAGCTTCTTCTGAAAAAGGAGCTTTCATCTGTCTAGGTGAGTTCGTCATGCGCTTGTTTTTTAATTAAAATGATCGTAGTTTAAGTTCGTCTCTATTTTTAAAAATTTTTGATGCTTTAATCTTAATTGATATTCCTCTCAGTCTTGAGCTTAGTTGAGTAAAGCTAGCAATATTTTTCGATCTGACCTAGAAAAACCTACACCCTTAATTATCTTTTGAATAGATCGCACCATTGAGATTCAAAGCATCAACTGGAGTTGAGACATAAAAATCTTTACTATGTTGTTCAATATTGCATATTGGCAAGCCTGCAATGTTCAATGATGTATTAATCAAAATAGGGATTCCCGTCAGTTCATAGATCCTGTAAATTAATTCATGCAAGATTGGATTACTAATCTTAGAAAGTGTTTGAATTCGACTGGTTCCATCAACATGAACGATTGCAGGAGCTAACTCTCTAGTTTTCTCTTTAGCGTTGACTGCAAATGACATATAGGGAGAAGAAAACTTAAAATCAAACCACTCAGAGGCATATTCTTCAAGCACGATAGGAGCGATCGGGCGAAAAAACTCTCTCTTTTTAATAGTTTCGCTAATACGGGTTTTCATTGCTTTTTCCGTAGGCATCGCCAGCAAACTTCGATGTCCGAGTGCCCTGGGCCCGATTTCAGTTTTTCCCATATGCCATGCGATAGTCTTTTGTTGAAGCATCAGCGAAACAACTTTGTTTAATTTCGATTCAGAGATATGCTCTTTGTCCTTTCCTTGTCCTAGTCCTAAATAAGGAATGCCTTGAGTATCTAGCCTTAGACCTTCTATTCCACCATAGTAGAGTAATGCTCCTAAAGATTGCCCTCCATCGCTTGGGCATGGTGGTACATAAACATTGCGATACTTCAAACGTTCGCCGATTAAATGATTAGTAATAACATTTAAGGCACATCCCCCTGTCAAGACAATATTGTCAGAGTAATGTCTGTATGATTCTAATGTTGCAATGATATTTTCAGAATACAATGTTTGCAAGCTATGGGCTAAATCGGCAGAATCATTAAAATCTTCAATATCGAGTTGAGAAAATAAATAATTTCGTTTCGATCGATCCCAGATATTACCGAGATGTATAAAATCTTGACTCAGCAACACATCTTGGTATTTTGGACTAAATTCACCATGAGCTGCCAACCCCATTGTTTTACCTGCAGCAAAGCGATCGTCAAAGAGTTTTCTAGAAATCAGGCTCCAAACTCTACCATCAAACTGAGGTAATGAATTTAGATCTAATAATTTGAGACAACCTTCTTTGTAGAGATAAACGAGAAAATTAGGTTCTTCTAAAGCAATTCTACGATCGCCGCCACCATCCATTGCAACCACTAAGGCATCTTCTAGATCGGATAGATAACACAAAGCAGCATGGGCATCTAAATGTTCGACTTCATAGATATCAGATTTTGGATATTTTTTATGTATATAGTCCACTATCTCAGTATTAAGTTTAGTCTTTCTTTTGTGCTGACTGAGAATAAATGTAGTTCGTTCGCCGATGGAATAGTCTTGAACTAAAAGTGAAATAATTGCAAACAAAAGTTCTACATCGTTAACACAATAATGTTTAATGTTTAAAAAACGCTCTAATTCTAGATGTAAAATAATTTTGACATCATCTGCTAGAGTAATTCCTGAGTCGTGAGCATTTATAGCGATAGAGATGTAATGCATTATACTAAATTAATTCCACTCGTAAGGTTTATTGAAGTCTCCAACAATACGATTAAACTCCTCTAGCTTCTCTGGTGATAGCTCCTGTCGCCAACGCAGATCTAGTGTGATAGCGAAACCTTGCTGAATAATGATTTTGGAAAATTTTATGCGATTTTTTATTTTTTCAACGATGAAAAGTGGAACAATGTTCCTTCATCGGTTACTTGCAGACATCGCTCGGCGAGGCTATATTACACACTATTCCCGTAATTATCCCAAGGATAGCCCATTTCGTTTGCTTTCTAAAAGTCAAGATTATCTATCCAAGGTTGTTGATGAAGAAGGTTGCTACGGGCCGTTTCGTCATTATTTTCCAGTCCCCAACCTAGCAAAAGCGAAGTTAATACTACATTTTCGAGATCCGCGAGATGTGTTGACCTCTATGTACTTTTATACTGCATACCACCAAAAACATATTTCCCAAGAAACTCGCAATACTTATATCAGGGAAGGTATCGATCGCTTCGTATTTAGTCCTTTGTTACCAGAATCTAGCTCCTTGATGCAAAATTCTCAAGAACCGATACGCAGCTTTTCAGCTCTAGAGTACTCTTCTACTGTAGCCGATCGATTTTTAAACGATTATCAGATGTACTTTAACGAATATATGCACTTGGAGCAAACTACAGTTGTTACCTACGAAGAGATGGTCACTAACTTTTCGAGTTGGTTGCCAAAGTTTTTATCTGCCTTGTCGTTAGAAAATCGGCCTCAACTTCTTCAAGAGCTATTGGTAGCACATCAGGATAGCTTTATCCCTACCCCTAATTCTCAATCCTTAGATAAAATCAAGCACAAGCGACAAATTCTTCCGGGCGATCATAAGCGAAAGATGTCTGCAAAGACTATTGCTAAGCTTAATACAATTTTCTCGAAGCAGCTATCAGCTCTTGGCTATGAGATATAGCACTTTCAAAGAAATATTTGACTTGATTTAGTAACAAGATTAATAGCTATGTTTTTGTCGCGTTTATGTCTAATTATTTTCATTGTCATTACTATCAATTCTTAAATCGCTCCCTTCAGTAACTTGATAATAAAATTCAAAGTTTTCTATTGCTAATTTACCTGCTAGTATCAAGTACATAATTAGATATTTTATACTTTGCTTCATTCGATTATAAACTTTTTGAATCGTGTTTGAGTTATCAAACTCAATCTCTTTTTGAGCTTCAAAATATTTTCTAGTTGCTTCTAGATTTCCTCGTCCTTTACTAATACGATATGTCTCAATGCGGTCATCAAAAAAAGAAATACCTGGCATTTTGTTAAGTCGAATGGGAAAGCCAGTTTTCAATGCTGCTATTCCTATTGGATGACAGGGCAGGTTAACATGCCGTAGAATACTAAATTTTGCTAGCTTATCCCATAAATCTAAGAATTGATTTTCTCTTCCAGCATCACGAGCAACAATAAAGAGGAATTCATTTACCCAGACTAGTCGTTCATCTCTGATATCAAGTCCAACTTTTCTAGCCATTTTCTGTGCTACATCCATGCGATAAATGACTTTCTTTCTTTTCTCAGTGCCATTAAACACTGTCCTGTAACGATTTAAATAACTTGTACAGCTACGGGCCGTGATGCCAGGAAGAATATCAAAATCTATGGCGATCGGAGCAGTAATGCGAACATCGCAGTCAAGATAAAGGCAAGCAGGAAATAGTTCGAGTGCTTTCCTAATAGCTAATCTCCTCTCATGATGTGCTTGTACAGACTGTGCTTGATGAGGGTAACTATCGACATTATTGAAATGCTGAAAAGCTGATGGTTTGTCTGTGTACAACACTAGTGATAGGTGAGGACTATGCTCATATAAATCTTGAGCCAGAAGTTTTGCTAGTTTTCTATATTTTGAACCAAATGCAGCAGAACAAAGGCATATACGATCTTGTAGCATTTCCTAAGCACTCTTTCTGACAAAATTAATAACTAAATAATTCAATTTTCTTCACACATCTTTCTCGAATGAACTCAACTTGCTCTTTCGTCAATACTTCAGAATAATGCCTTCTATCTTGGCGAATATTCGCACTTTTATTTCTTGAGCTTTAATGTGATTCCAAAAAATAGTTTTTGATTTGGATTTTTGAACAAGCTCTAACGAAGAGTTATCTTCTCCTGATTTCAGTAAGCAAGTGTGATTTTTATAATTTCTGGGAAATATTCCTGGTTTTTTACGCATTAGCTCATCTTGAAGAGAGATTGGCGTTATGATATCATCAGGATCACAAAATCTAGAAAGAGAAATTTCAATGCTGGTTCCAGCTATCTTAGTAGTTTTCAAAAAGATGTATTGATATTTATGAGAGACGATCATCTTTCAATAGCTTAATAATGCTCTATGATGTTATCAATGCACTACTCAAAAGCTTGTCTATTTGACTTGATTAACTCTGGAGATAAGACTGTTTCCATTGTTTGATAATCTGTGATTGTACAATACAATCAGGACTTACGCAGTAATTGTACATGTAGGGGACGTTGTAGTGCGTATTACACTACAGCTAGTGTGTGACAGAAGGTTTTGCGTAAATCCTTGACAATTACACAATGAGGATGCCGCTATGAGTCGTGGTATTTATATTACTGCCAACGATCGGGTAACCGAACAAGCTATCGCACTTCTCAATAGTATTCGCTTATATGATTCGGATGTACCTATTACCCTGATTCCCTACGATCGTGAATATGAGGCGATCGCTAAATTACTATCAAAATACTACGCAGTCAAACTATATCCAGATTTGAAACTCATAGAACGCCTCTGTCAAAAACTCTCTAGTATCTTTGGCGAGAATTTTTTTGCTCGTCCTAATCAGTTCCGTAAGCAAGCTTGCTGGTTCGGCGAGTTTGATGAATTTCTCTATATTGATACAGATATTGTTGTTTTTGAAAAGATTATAGATAATCTAAAGTATCTTACTCATTACGATTTTATCTGTTGTGATTATCAACATAACCAAGGAACAAGATATGTTTTCACATCTGAAATCAAAGAGAGAAATATTTTCCAAGAAAGCGAACTAAAAGATGTCTTTAATGGAGGATTTTGGGCTTCTAAGAAGAATTTGATTTCCGAGCAAGACTTGTATGAAACTTGGGTTGAATGTACTGAATACCCTGAATATTTCGATTTTTCTGAAAATACTTCCGATCAACCAATTTTAAACTATATGATTTTAAAGCTTATTAAACGTAGAATCAATCTAGTGCGCGCGCCCATAAAAAGAGCAGGTAACTGGGCTGGGAGCACTCATTACCAAAGACAAGGAAATGTTTTAATAGATCCTGATTTGCAACAACAGCTTAAGTATCTGCATTGGGCTGGCATTCACATCGAACCAGATTGTCCTTATTGGGATATTTGGCAATATTATCGTCATCTCGATTCATCAAAATTAGACTGTTAGTACCTTAATTACATTTAAAAGGTATCAACAAAAATATCTTCTCTAGTATCAATTTATTTATAATAAAAATCAAAATCTTTGAGGGCAATAATTCTCGCTTTATTAAGGCGGTAATAATAGTTGAGATTACTGCTAAAATCATCCCATAAAGTTTTTCTTGGTTTTGATTGAGAAGCATTGAGGTGATGTTTAGCTTTAGCGATGCTTTTTAGCCAAGAAGGTTTAATAATTTCCAATCCTGCTTTTGCTGCCGCTAGCCCAATACCATTTCCTTCACCAGAATGAATCCCATGCAATTGCAGATAACGAGCTATTAAATTCCATTGCTCGATAAATTCTGAAGTTTTGTCTCTATCTGTAGACAGCGCAAATAAGGATTCTCCAACATAACTTACAGTGTCAATATCTATCTCAAGTTTATCTGCCAATTTACAAAGATAGCTCAACCTTTCAGGATTGTATTTCTGCACATGGTCAACAAGATTCTCAATGTGTACTGCGGCTAATCCTGTTGAATGATTAATTGATTTTGGTAGACTAGCAATTATTCTTGTATCTGCATCCATCTGTATTACTACTTTGAATTTTGTCAATGCCTTTTCAATAACAAATCGTTTGTCATGATAGCAATGAAGAATTCCTCTTTTTTTAAGCTTGAAGGCAAATACATTACTGCAATCTTTAAACACATCAGGATTATCCGTCCCAATTACGACTGTAGTTCCTTGAGAATACTTTTCTAGATCCTCTGCAAAATTTTTAGCTAAAAATTGATATTTTGAGCCTAGAGCAAGAATGCTAAAACAGAAACTATGATTCATGAAAAGCGATCTTGAAAAACTATATCCACAGATGATAATTTTTTTTAAACTTTTATCGTTTTTCTAATATCTTTTGAATTATTTGACGAAACATTAAAAGTATATAATAAAAAATTAATTCAGCTATCCCAGTTGAATTTCCGATCTAAATACTCTTCCAATTGCTTGTTAAAAGGTTGAAAGTAATTATTTAGAGCTTGTCTCATTGACTTAGACACAGAAGGATAATCACCTGTATTTTTCTTTTTGTATTCTTTGAGTTGATGCGATTCTACTCCTAAAAACTTGAAAACGTTATTAAGATTATTAACTGGATCAATAAATAAATCTTCACTCTTCACAATTAAAAACTGTTTTTGAGAGAACAGTTTCATCCATCTACTAATACTGTAAATATATCTACAACGAGGTAAATGATATAAGTTATTTGATTTGTCATTTGGTTTCTTAGTTAAAGTTTTAAGTTCTGAAAAAATAGCTGTTTCTATAGAACAATTTTCAACTCCTTTTCGCAAATACATGTAATATGAAGAAATAGCTCTATCAACGGGATTTCTTAATAAAATAATCAATTTTATATTAGGAAATTTTTGAAAAATTCTTTGGGGCGCTTCTGAGGAGTCTAAGTATTCAGTGCTAGCTTCACCAGTGATTAAGCTTTCTCCTTTATTAATAGGAGGAAAATGGGCTAAATACCAATCTAAACCTCTTTGAAAATTAGCATCCTGGTGCCAAAAATTAATCTCTTTTTTAATTGCAGGTAGAATTTGAGGATGTTTTGTCAAAGAAGAGTAAAGAAACGATGTACCGCATTTAGGTTGTCCAATTATTAAGTAGTTAGGAACAGATAATTTTTTCACTTTCTGGAAATTTAGTATAATCTCAGAATGGGTTATTTTAACTTTATTCTTGACAGCAATTTGATAATTTGTTATTGATTCATTTATTTTATTTTGTTCGCTTAAACTATCTCCTAAAAGTATATAATAAATGGGTTTTTGGGGATTTATTTCAATACCTTTGTTTAAAACAGCTATACTTTCTTCAAAGCGTTCTAACTTGAACAGAGTTTTTGCTAAGTTCTTATAAACATCAACAGTTTCAAAGTCATCGCTTTTGAGTATTTTCCCGAAAGCAATAGCGGATTCTTTCCATTTTTGTTGTTTCTTCAAAAGTAGTCCTAGCTTATAATTAGCTTCAGCTAAGTTAGGGTTTAATTTTGCAGCCCAACGATAACATATAATTATTGCTGTTTCTATATAAGGTTTAATTGTATGATGCTGTCTAAACCTTCTTAGTAATTTTGGCATGATAAGATCTTGCAAAAAGTTACCAAAGGAGAGTAATTCTGTAGAAATAATTTTATTAATCATCTATTTTTATCAGTTATGAAAAGAAATTCATCTGTTTTTTAAAATACAAGAAAATCAATTATCCCAATCAAATTTCCTATCTAAATATTCTTCTAGTTTTTGGTTATAAGGTTGAAAGTAATTACTTAGAATTTTGCGCATTGATTTAGAGATAGGAGGATAATTACCTGTATTTTTCTTTTTGTATTCTTTGAGTTGATATGGCTTTACTCCTAAGAACTGAAAAATCTCGTTAACTGTGGTAGCTGGATCGGAAAATAAGTCTTCACTTCTCAAAATTAAGAACTGCTCTTTTGGGAAAACTTCCATCCATTGATTCAGGCTTTTAATGTAGATACCAGAACTCAAATAAGACAATTTATTTGAATCAGGTTTTAGTTGCTTGGTTAGAGTTTCCAACTCAGAAAATATAGCTACTTCTAGAGAGCGATGTTCAATTTTTTTTTCTAAAAACATCATATAATATTCAGATATAGCTCGGTCAACAGGGTCTCTCAATAAAACAATCAACTTCATTTTAGGAAACACTTGAAAAAGACGTTGAGCTGCCTTAGAGTGATCTAAATATCGAGGCGTTGCTTCGCCAGTGATAAAATTTTGATTAGTACAAATGGATGGAAAATGAGCTAGATACCAGTCTAAACCTCGGTCAAAATTAGATGTACTATGCCAAAAATGAATTTCTTTTTGAATCGCGGGTAGAATTTGAGGATGTTGTGTTAAATAGCTGTAGAGAGAGGATGTACCACACTTGGCTTTTCCAATAATGAGAAAATTAGGAATACACGATTGCTGAGCATTCTGCAACTGCTCCCTAAAATGAGGATGGGTTTTACTAATTTCTCTTTGGAGAGCCGTTTTATAAATCTTAATTGCTTCAGAAATTTCACCGGTTTTACTCAAAGCATCTCCTAAAAATATACTAGACCAAAGATGATGAGGTCTAATTTCAACAGCGCGACGAAAGATAGGAATACTTTCTGAAAATCGATTTGATTTTAACAACATTCGTCCTAAGTAAAAGTAAGCATTGAAGAAATTAGAATAATTGTTCTCGATAGCCTGATGAAAACTAGTAGCTGCTTCTTGCCATTTTCCTTGGTTAGTTAACAGTTTTCCTAATTCGTAATGAGCTTCAGAGAAATTAGGATTCAACCAAATTGCCCAGCGATAAAATAAAATAGCTATTTTTTCTGTGTTCAATGATATTAGATAATGTTTTCTAGATTTTTTAAATGATTTTGAAATTACTTGATTCTGTAAAAAACGACTAAAATTGAAAAAATATACTGCGATTATTTTTTTATTCATATAGCTTTATTAATTAAAAAATTAAATCACATAAATACGATACATCGATTACTCAATATCCCAATTAAATCTCCTATCTAAGTATTCTTCTAGTTGTTGATTATAAGATCGAAAATAATCATTCAGAGTTTGACGCATCGACAGAGAGATCGGAGGATAATTACCTGAATTTTTCTTTTCGTATTTTTTGAGCTGATATGGCTCTACTCCTAAAAACTGAAAAACTTTGTTAAGTGTAACAGATGGCTCAGTAAATAAATTTTCACTTCGGAGAATTAAAAATTGCTCCTTGGAGAAAATTTCCATCCATTGACTAAGGCTTTCAATATATTGACTTATTTTTATGTAGTGGTTCACATTTCCATCATTAGATGAGTTTATATTTGATTTGTCAGTAATGGATTCTAACCCTAATAAAATAGCTTTTTCTAAGGAACGATTATCACCGTTTAGTCTATCGGCCATATAGTAATGAGAGATAGCTCGATCGACGGGATTTCTTAACAGAACAATTAATTTCATATGAGGAAACTCCTGAAAGAGAGATAAAGCAACATCCTTGGAATTTAAGTACATAGGACTAGCTTCACCAGTAATCAAATTCTGTTCTGAAGAAATAGCTGGAAAATGAGCTAAATACCAATCGATCCCTTTATCCAGATTCTTATTCCAAAAACCGATCTCCTTTTCAATTGCAGGCAAAATTTGAGGATGTTGTGTTAAGTAACTATAAAGGGAGGATGTTCCACACTTAGGTTGTCCAATAATGATGAAATTTGGAGGATATAAATGTTGTTCTTTTTCTGACTTGAATACAACATGAGGATGGGTTTTACTAACATTTTTTTTACTAGCAATTTGATAATATTTAATCGCTTCAGAAACCTCACCTTTTTGACTTAATACATCTCCCATAATTCGGTAATACCAACTCTGCTCAGATGCTAATTTAATCGCTTGATTTAAAGCCACTACACTTTCTTCAAATCTCTTTAGTTGGAATAGCATTCGCCCTAAATTGCAATAGGCATCAGCAAGTTCAAAGCAATCACTTTTCGTTACTTGCTCAAAAGTTATGGCTGCTTCTTGCCACTTTTTTTGCTTCTGAAAAAGCCGACCTAATTTGTAGCTAGCTTCAGAGAATTTTGGATTCAACCAAATTGCCCAACGGTAGAATAAAATAACTACTTTTTCTATGTTTAATAGTATTAAATTATGCTTTCTGTATTTTTCTGATAATTTGGGAATTAATTGATCTTGTAAAAAGCAACCTAAGTTGAAGATCCATGTTGCAGTTATTTTTTTGTTCATATAACCTTGTCAATTCTTTAAAAAACACAAAAACGATACATAAGTCATTCAATATTCCAGTTAAATTTTCGATCTAAATATTCTTCTAGTTGTTGATTAAAAGGTCGAAAATAATCACTCAGAGTATCATGTATTAATTGAGATATAGGGGGATAATCTCCCTTGTTTTGATTGCGATATTCTTGAAGCTCATACGGCTCTACTCCTAAAAACTGAAAAACTTGTTTGACTATAGCATCTGGATTGGCAAATAAATCTTCACTCTTCAAGATCAAAAACTGCTCTTTTGGGAACAATTCCATCCATTGTCGAACACTTTCAATATATGTACTACGAGTTATATAAAAACCATTTGTAGCATAAACTTGACTGTGTAGATCGACTTTTGGTTTTTGAGCGAGAAGATCTAATTCTGAAAAAATCGCCTCTTTCAGAGAGCGATTATCCCAGCCATAGCGATGACTATTCATATAATAATGAGAATAAACTCGATCGACAGGATTCCTGAGAAGAATAATGAATTTCATCTTGGGAAAAAATTGAAAAATTCTTTGTGCTGCTTTATAAGAATCCAAGTAAGTTGTAGTCGCTTCACCCGTAATCAGCTTTTCTTTTGAAGCAGTGGATGGAAAATGAGCAAGATACCAGCTTAATCCTCGACTAAAAGTAGACTCTCGATTCCAAAAATTTATCTCTCTTCTAATCGGTGGTAAGATTTGAGGGTGTTGTGTGAGATAGGTATACAGAGATGTTGTACCGCATTTTGCTTGTCCGATAACCAAAAAGTTTGGAGCAGATAAAGATGATTTTTTCTGTTGTTTTAAGATAACATGAGGATGAGTTCTGGCAATTTGTTTTTGACTGGCAGCTTGGTAAATTTCAATAGCTTCAGAAATCTCGCCTTTTGAACTCAAAGCTTCTCCTAAAAAAATGTAAGCCCAATGATGTTTGGGATCGATTTTAAGAGAATTGCGAAAAGCAATAATAGCTTCTTCAAACTTCTCTAGCTTTTGAAGAGCTTGTCCTAAATTGTAATAGACATCAAAAAGATTAGAGTAATCATTTGCGATCGCCCGCTCGTAACAAACAATAGCTTCTTCCCATTGCTTCTTTTTAGCTAGACATTTACCTAATTGACAGTGCACGTTAGCAAAACTTGAATCAAAATCAATAGCTAAGCGATAAAACAAGATAGTGATTGTTTCTATATACAATCTTATTATGCTTGATTGTCTGAATTGTTTAGATACTTTTGATAAAACTTGAGTTTCTAGAAAGCTACCAAAATCAAAAAGTTGTGTTGAAATTGTTTTTTGATTCATATGTTCTAATTTTTTCTTAAAAAATTATTGTTGAAATTAGCTTTCATTGAAATAGCTTAGATAAGCAATACCATAAATCGCTACGATAATATTTTGTTTTTAATGTATTTTTTATTTTTGTGGACGCATTTTTTCTTCCACATGACTCATAATTTTGTCAATTCTATTTTCCCAAGAAAACTGACTGACAAAATCAAGGTTATCTGTATATCCTTCGACTTTTCTAGGATAATTATTCAAAACCTGTTGCAGGCACTGAGCGAATTGAGCTGGATTATCTGGCTCGCACCAACCTGCAATCGCACCTGAAGACTTAAACTCCATCAGCGATATAATCTCAGTTGCAACAATGGGAGTTCCAGAAGCCATGTATTCAAAAAGTTTTAAGGGAGATGTAAAAGTTGCTGCATTACCCGAACAGTGAGGATGGGCTAAAACATCGGCAGCTTGAAGTAAGCTTTGTAACCGATCGTGAAGAATGTAACCCAAGAAAGTAACATTTTTGATATTCTTTTGGCGAGCTAGCTGTTTATAAAATTGTACTTGCGATCGATCGCCACCTGCAAAAATGAATTGAATTTTTGGTAATATTTTAGCAACGTCAATCAGTAAATCAACTCCTTTAAAACGATACAAACCTCCTGCATAAACAACCAATTGTTTCCGTTGGTCAGGCATCAGTTTTTTGCGCCACTCCTTAGCTGCTTCAGGGTATCTCAACATAAATGATTGATTGAAACCACTATGAAGCGTAATAACTTTTTCCGGTGGCATTCCATTCTGGATCATACTCTCTCGAACTGTATCTACGACCGTCACGGCAACCAGAAGGAGAGGATTATTAACAATTTCTGGCTCGAATTGCTTATCTTCGTGGTGATTATGTTCGTATATCGCTGGAACACCATGCCTAATTGCTGCTTTGGCAAAGTTCCAGTTTCGCGTTTGAACAATTTGAGTATGGGGAAGAATATACCTTGGGAAGTAGTATTGGCAGACTATATGGCTGTAACTTAATTTTCCGCGCAAGCTGTCGTTTGGCCAAAACATGGGTAGAGGAGCCACTTTTAACTTGTCATCAAGATTATAAAATTTAACAAGTTTTTTTTCTAGCTTTTGAGGTCGAAATGGATCGCTCCACTTAACAGGATTAAGTGTTTTTAATCCTGTTTGAAGACATACCAAAACAGTAGGATAACCTAGATTTGCCGCTGCATTGGCTGAATTTGCTACTTGAACTAAGTGAGCTTGAGGTTGAGGCAAGGTATTTCGGGTAAAAAATATATAGTTTTTATTCATTTTTTTTACATTCTAATCAAATAAAAATCCTATATCTCAGATCCACTGACAAACTGAGGCTTTTTCTCTGGCTCATATAAATAACGATAGTATAAAAAAATGTCACGATAGGGAAAATTTATATTTTCACCAGCACAAATTCTAGTAAAAAGTTGAGAAGAAAGACCAATATAATGAAGGTAAGTTAGCCTCACTCCTTTGTCATACAACAGATTATTCTGTAACTCAAAATGAGTAGAAGTCACACAATTTCCAGTTACTTTCTCTTTCGGCAAATGAAACGCTAAGTTACAACTAGATAGTTTCAATCGCATTCTCATATAGTTCAATAATGTTTGATCCGGAGCATTGAAATATAAAACTTCTGATTCTCCTTCAGCTAGTTGCTTAACCAACCAATCTCTTTGTGATTTTGGAAAAAGTCCTCTTTTAGAAGCAAAACAGCCCGAGCAAAAAATTTCCGAGCGGATCTGAGATTCTGGAAAAATCTCAAATAGCTTAGGAAATTCTAGATTATAGACATGGCGGGGGTGTTTGTATTGAAAATCGTAAGTAATAAAGTCATAGTTGTTTAACTGCTCGAACATAAATTCCAAAGAGTTCAAAACTAGTACATCGCAGTCAAAATAAATGAATTTTTCAAAGGGACTTCTGGGGTCAAAAGCAGCATAGCGGTGATGGTAAGCTAATGCTCGATCTTTTTTTTCTCTTTCTTGCCAATACTGTAAAGCATAAGGATGGGTTTCCCATGCCTGATAAAAAAATTCGATCCAGGTAGCAAAAATTTCTGGATCTTCAAGCAATTCTACATTTTTTCTGCTGGCAACTTCAGCACGGACTTTTTTCAACTGATCATCATAAGCAATAACACAGACAGGAAAATCCGTGCCAACATTAACTTCAATACTATTGAGCAGTGCAACAAGCTGGTCATAGACAAAATCATTTGCTAGCGTGTAAATACCATTTGTCATGATTAATTAATCAAAATTTTCAACAAAATTAGAGAGCCAATTATCTAGATTCGTATGTGGGATACGAGCAGAGCATCCCGATAATCTTTCTATTCATGGGTACACTTCACTTAACACCATCTGAAACTGACATCTAACTTCTATCTTTCAAAAAGTTTCTTCATACCAAGATGATCATCAATAGTATCTAAAAAATCTCTGATGCCTTGCCGACGCTTATTCGCCCTATGATACGGATCTCGCTCGCACTTTTCTACTCCAGAGAACAGACGAGCAACCCAACCAACAGACATAAACTGTCCAGCTTCAGGGGACTCTTGGCAATCTAAATCATCCCAAGAGTCCCATTGCCAAGTATCCCAATAACCGGGAACTCGAAGACGCCAAAGTAGCTCAATTTTATTAAAATGACCATATCTCAGTGTCTCATTGAATTCTTCACTAGCATCTTGACGAAAGATAATTTGAGGTTCTTCAATTGGATTGGGTTTAAAGTTGGCTTTAAGCAAGTCTTTGTTATTGAGAACCCTGGTCATAGGAACGATTAGATACTTAATCTGTTCGTGATTTTTTGCTTTTTCTCTGATTTGTTCCCAGGCCCTTTCTGTCAAGAAAGAATTGCCATCCCAAGGCATTACCCACCTAGCAAGAGAACGACCTTCTTTCAAGGCAGCATTTTTACTGCCATTAATATTCATGGCATAAAGAATCTTATTGTGGTAAGTACGATCTATTGCTCTAGCCTGCATTTCTGGAGAGAGTCGCTGATATTCCTCACTGCGAAAGTAGTCAGATTGTGAGAAACATTGGAAATCAAATTCAATAGCAGAGTATTCTTGCTTAATAAAAGGGATATAAATATATTTTTGATTGTAATCTTCTAGAAGGGCGATAATAGCTTTTTCCTGTTTATCATTAACAATTCGATTGATAACCCATCGTTTTTCGCAGCCAAGTAAAGATGATTCATACTCTAAAATAAACTGAAGGTTCTCTAAAGTTTGACCTATTTTATGTCGTGGAGGTAAGTCGTTGCCAAGAATACGATAGAGAATAAAATTGTTAAACATTGACAAAAATGCGTTTAACTCGATCTTTAAGCAACCCGGAAACCGGGAACATCCCAAAATTGAACATTTTATTGCTTAGAGTTCCCGAAGACAAAAGCAGCTTACAAATTTTCCCATCGCGGTTCCAGTAGAGTCGCTCGCAAATGCCAACTTTCCAAAGGGGGAACATTCACAGACAAAACACCGCTGTTGAGTTCTTGCTTAACATAAGGGCTATCTAGTACGGGCCAATCTTGGAGAACCCGTTCTTTCCCATTAACGCTGGCATCACCGATCCCTCCGTCAGGATTGTAAGTCATTACCAAGCGATCGCGGCTGAGACTGGTATAAGCTAGCTGACCTCTTTGCTCCCAGAGTTCATCCTCTATGTGAGTTTTGTCAAGAGCATTCTTAAGATCCTCAAAATTTGGATAGTTAGCGACTGTTGCTATATCAGTAATCCAAGCTGTCTGTAAGCCAATAGCAGCCAAAGTCTGAAGGTTTTTGCTTTTTTCTGAGACAACCGCTTGTAAGCGAATTGTTTCACCCCAAGGATAGGCACATAGCCAGATAGCTTCAATCTGCCATATATACCAATTTCCATAGCTTATAGGTTTGCCACAATTCTCTGGCAAGACGAGATGAGAACAAGCAGGGACTCCCGCAGCTATGTCCCTTTCGTTAAGTCTCAGTTGATAGATAACAGTTCCCCGCTCTTGTAAATACTGGTCGCCGGGACTGCACCCTCTTGCCGTAGCAAAATGGAATATTCCTCCCAAGCTGACTACCGTGTTGTTAAGTCCCTGAGGATCGCGCACAACCAACTTGTAGGTTGCATATTGAGCATTGATAGTTCCCTCAGTTTTGTAGCAGCGTTGGGGTGCTAGAAGGGTTCCTAAGCTGTAATCTTTTGTAACGTAGAATGTCTCCCAAAATTGGTTGCCTTTATGGTAGCTGTAATAACCAGGGTGGCTAGCCCGAAGTACAAAAGGCAGAGATACTTCTTTTAAAGCGAGTGTTCTTAAACGATCTGGGGGACGGTAGCTACTTAAACCAGCAAGCAGTGCTAAGCGTGCAGAGTTATATCTCATTTTTTGTGCAATGGTAGTATCTCTCCCCCACCAGAGCCAGGCGATCGCACTCAATCCGCTGCCAATCCAAGTACCGCGATCGTAGCCTCGACTTTCTGCACCACCAACAGTTCCCCAACTAAAACGTAAAGCGATATTAGTTGCATACCAATCCAAAAAAGCTTTGGCTAGCTGTCGCAGTTGGGGAGTGCTAGCAAAGTCGTAGAGATTCAGCAAGCCACCAATGGAATAACCGTAGTAGGTAGAAGAATGAAATTCTCCCTGGCCAATGGTTAAAAACTTATTAAACTCTGCCCTTAGCCAAGCTTCGTTAGTTGCTACGGTCGATGGGCAACCGTTAGGGTAACCGCTGCCATCCATCAAGGCAAGACCTGAGAGACGTTGCATAAACATATGATTCTCAGTACCAGAAGCGCTCCATTCCCTGACACGAGGGATATCCAGCATGCTACAGTAGTCATCCCGTAGCTCCTGGGGCATCAGCTTTCGGTACATCAAGAAGATGCGGACATCGAAAACACTACGGAAGTGATATAAATCGCTTTCTTCCTGGTTCAGTTTCAGAAGAAATTGCCAAATACGCTTGGTGTTGTATCGTTCCGTTAAACAGAGTTGAGCAAGGATAACAGGAAGTAAATATTTGTGTGGATGTTGTATTTTTATACGTCGCCACCAGGCATCAAGTTTATCTAGATTTCGCTCTGCTAGCTTTTCTTGAATAGCGACACTACGTCTCTGAAAACTTACTTCTTGTGATTGAGTCAGTAAAGCTTGTTGGTTGCTATCCACTGTTCTCCATTTTCTATTTAAGAAGTACGATGGGAACGTCGAATTCATAAAAACCGGCGCTACCTGCTCGAGCAAAATGCAAGTAATTGCTCAACACCTTGTTCTAAAGAAAACTTTTGAGCTACATACTTTCTTGCTTCCAATCCTCTTTGTAGTACCTCTTCCGGATTATCAAGACAGTATTTAAAATGATTGGTTAACGTTGCAATATCTTCATTTTCAAAGAAAAAGCTACTTGGACTGGCAACTTCTGGTAGAACTCCCATCTTAGATACTATCGAGCAAGTTTGCAGACTAGCAGCCTCAAGCACGGTGTAGCCAACAGGCTCTTCCCAGCGAGAAGGATAAACTAAGGCTAGTGCTTTTTTAATCCTTCTTAAAACTTCTTCATGAGAAAGTTTGCCTAAAAATTGAATGTGGCTCAGGACATCAAGTTCTAGAGCTAAATTCTTGAACTGTTCTAAATCCTTACTGTCTCCAATGACTAAAACTTGAAAATCTTGGCGCTCATTTAACAGGAGTCGCGTGGCTTTAATCAGAAGATCGACTCCCTTATCATTATGTATTCGACCGGCAAAGACAAAAGTATAGGGAAAGGATAGGTCTTCCAAGCTCTTAAATTTAAAATGACTGGGCAGTTCAATAGGATTATATACAGTTGAAACTTTCCAAGGTAAAATACATAGTTCACTTAAAGTTTTGCTAGCCGCAATATGGCGATCGGCAAGTAAAGCAGTGGAAAGTCTCTTACATAGTCTTGCCCATCTCAAAACTGGATAAATGGTCTTATCAAATAGACGATAATTTAGCTTCGGAATAGAATCAACTATTTCTATCTTTATTTGTTCGATAAAAGTCATTTCTTTATACTGAAAATGAGTTGATTCGTAAATTGGATAATGATATTTAAGAATGGTTTTTTTTCCAAATATTTTTGCAATTAACATAAATACTAGATGATTTGAATTTACTTGAATAACATCCGACCAAATTATATTTCCTAGGTAATAATTAAAATTATGTTTTTTTGTAGCAATAATCCTGACTTCAATCTCTCTTAATTTGAGACCAGATTCGATAGCTCTAATATACCCAAGAACACCAGATATATCATCTTCTTTTTGATTATGTTGAAGTAAAATTTTCATTTTAAATTAACTTAATTTATGGATTGTCGAGATACCGTACAAAAGTTTTCCTGTATTCTTTTCAGTACATTTTTCAAAAGCAGTTTAATTTTAAAAACTAAGCCGATAGATAATCAATCAAAAGAGATTGGAAAACCCGATCCTAGTATTTCTTGAAATATTTTATTATCTCTTCAAATTTTACGAAGAACAACATCATTGTACATCCGTCCTGAAAGGGCAAAATATATCAATTCAAAACTGTGTTCTATACAAAATTCATTAGTAGCTTCAATTACTCCATATTTTTCAAAGTCTGACGTCCCAAAAAAAATGTAATCATTGAGCGCTATAAAACCATCAGGTTTCAATTTTAATCGCGTCGCTTCTAAATCCTTTTTCACCCCTTCGTAAGAATGATCTCCGTCAATATAGACCCAATCAAAATAATTATCTGGCATGGACATAACGATCTCAGATGAATCACCAAGATGCACGCTTACTATGCCATCTAATATCTCTCGAGCAAATTTCTGATTCGCAATTTCGATTGCAGTCTTGCTTATATCAATTAAATGAAATTTCACAGGCTGCGTTTTCTTCAATATCCCCTTTGAAAAGCCGCACTTCCAGATACCTAACTCAGCACAAGTGGCATTCTTAGGCATATGGTCAAGTACTTTACTTCGGCTCTTTAATAACTGACAGTTGCGAATGTGTTTTTCCTCAAGCTGTTGGGCTGGCGGCCACATTGCTCGTCGCTGTTCTGCTGTTAAGTTCTCAAGACAGTCTACTCTTTCGCTCTTTTCTTGATGTCCATTGATTAACTCCTGAGACATTGACATTGACCCCCAAGACGAATTGGGAACATTTTAAATCACTAACGCACGCTCCAATTCAAGCAGTTGTCATGTCCGACGAGGACGCAGAGTCAGGCCTCTGGTTAATTCAATAATCTAGATTCTTTAAACTTGATTCTAGACTCTTTAAGGCTTCCCGCAAACTTTCTTCCGAGTCAACCGCTTCCCAATCTACAGGCAGGGCCCAATCTACAGGCAGGGACTGAAATAACTCTAAAGCCGCTTGTACCCAAATTTCTTTCGGGATTTTCGATCCGTGTCGGCGCTTTCCTCGTTTGAGCAGCTCGTTGAGCCAGTCATTTAACTCAATGGGGAGGCGTAGGTTCACGGCCTCTCGTTCGCCCCGATGCAAGAACCTAGATTCTTTATTCTTGACTCTATACTCTTTATTCTGCCTGGAAGCCACTTTGACCGGACTCGGACTTTCAGTTTGGCTGAAAATCCCTTGAGACAAGGGGTTATCTCCTAATGCCGAACGGGTTCTGTTTTGACTGACTGCCATCGATCGACCTCCTCAACTAACTGACGGTATGCTTTTGCCCCAGCTCCCTTGGGGTCGTACTCAAAAATCGAACAAGCGTGGGAGGGAGCTTCCCGCAACTTGACCGTTTCGGGGATGACTGCTTTCAAGAGCTTGTCGCCAAAATGCTCCGAGAGCGATCGCAACACCTCTTTCGAGAGATTGTTCCTGCCATCAAAGCGGGTGGCCAGCACCCCAAAAATCTCCACCGGATTGTCGAGATAGTCGCGCACCAATTCTAAGGCCCTCTCAATCCCCTGAATTCCCAACAATCCGAGGTAACTCATATCCACTGGAACAATGACCCCTTCGCAAGCCATCAGCGCGTTGACCGCAAACACCCCCACGTTAGGCGGGCAGTCGATCAAAATAAAGTCGTAATTTTTGACAATGGGCGCGATCGCTTTGTCGAGCAGCCTCTCTCGACCGGGCAATCCAGACATGGGAATTTCCTCTTCGGCCAACGTAATATTCGACGGCAAAACCTCAACTCCGCTGCGGGTTTTAACCACCACATTCTCAATGGGAGCTCGCCGCTGCAAGGCATCCTTAAGCTGCACCTCCAACTGCCAAATGGGAATCCCAAAAGCGGCCGAAGCATTACCTTGCGGATCGATATCCACTAACAACACCCGCGCTTGCTTAAAGCGAACCAACCCCTCCGCTAAATTGTAGGCGGTGGTGGATTTTGCCACTCCCCCCTTCATATTGAATAACGCCGCAATTTGAGTCATCGCTCTCTCCAAGGGCAAGGCTCCCTGAATCATTATAGAATCAAGAATATTGATTTTTTTGCTCTCCCGCACGGGAGTCTCTTTCTATTTTCGCTGGCTGGGGCAACCGATGAAAATTGACGGTCACGGCAGGGCTAAAATTCTCACTCAGGCAGAGATTCAGTTACTCTTTGACGAAGGCTTCGTCACCGAGCGCAATCGCGTGCTGTTTTCCGTCGCTCTCTTTGCTGCCGCTCGCATCAACGAAGTTTGCACGCTCCTGACCCAAGACCTTTACGATCGTCGCGGACAAGTTTGCCCCCACCTCCTGATTCGAAAAAAGAATAGCAAAGGGCAACTGGCCACGCGAACCATTCCCATCATCGAAGCACTGCGCCGCCAACTCACCCCCTACTCCCAACAGGCTGGAGATCCCTATCTTTTCCCCGGACGCTTTGGGGGACACCTGCATCCCGACAGCGCCGCGCGCATCCTTAGAAAAGCCTGCCAACAAGTCGGCATTGAAGGAGCTAGCACCCACAGCTTTAGAAGAACGGCCCTAACTCACTGGACTTTGGACAAACGAAGATGTCCCTGCTGGAAAAGTCGGGCAAAAAAAGGGAGTGGTGAGGTCAATTAAACAGTGTCAGCCCGTAAATGAGGAGGACAATGACAGCGTGGAGAGTGCTTTTTG
>Ga0207422_1002441_pt1 | contig 24444 bp, 17 predicted proteins | sample MarCyaLeptolynsp_FD_187757 | JGI IMG/M metagenome (GOLD analysis project Ga0207422, IMG submission 187757) | Marine cyanobacterial communities from Panama - species 1 Leptolyngbya sp. (SPAdes) | ecosystem: Environmental > Aquatic > Marine > Unclassified | place: Panama: Panama City | collected... | reverse complement strand
AGTTCTCAAGCGTCAGTTCATAGTTCTGCCTCGTATCGGTGAACTCGAAGTTGAAGGCATAAGCCTTGCCGTCCGCCTTGGGGCCGTTGAGCCGCACGGCCATGGCCTGAAACAGGTTTTCAAGCGGCATCCCCGCCGCCATGCCTTCGCTTACCTGCAGAGGCCGGCTTTCCGGCACCCCGTGGCGCAGCTCCAGCGCGCCGCACAGATAGAAGTTCCGCCACGGCCCGGATTCAGCCTGATAGCCCAGCTGCTCCAGCGCATCCGCCGCCAGCAGCTTGGCCTCCGTGTTGTTCTCGTCAGACATGATGACGTGGTTGAGCACCTCCGCCACCCAGCGATAATCGCCCTCTTCGAAGGACTGGCGCGCCTGGGCGATCACATTGTCGGCCCCGCCCATGAATTTCACATAGCGGGCGCCCGCAGCGGTTGGCGGATGCGGAAACAGATTGGCTGGATTGCCGTCAAAATGGCCGAGATATTTGACGTAGACCGCCTTCGCATTGGCCGCCAGCGCCCCGTAATAGTCCCGGTTGTAGAACTCCTTGGCCAGCGACGGCGGCAGGCGCAGCTGCTCCGCCACCTCTTCCTTGTTGTAACCTAGGTTGGCCAGCCGCAACGACTGGTCATGGACGTATTTGTAGAGGTCGCGCTGCTTCTTGAGGTAGTCCACCGCCCGCTCACGGCCCCAGATCGGCCAGTGGTGTGAGGCGAACTCCACTTCCAGCCGGTCGCCGAAAAGATCAATACTTTCATTGATTTGTGCCGCCCATGCCAGGGCATCACGCACCTGCGCCCCACGCGGGGTGTAGACATTGTGCATGTGGTGTGAGGTGATCTCTGACATGCACAGCGCTTTGAACTGCGGGAAATAGAACACCATTTCCGCTGGCGCTTCCGTCCCCGGGGTCATCTGGAATTCGATCTCGATCCCGTCCAGCACCCGTGTTTCGCCTGTCTCGCAGACAAGGTCATTGGGCTCCACGAAGCCAGTCGTGCCCATGGAAAGGGCCGCCCCCAGACCTGTTGTCAGAAAGGCCTTGGGATCAGGCTTCAGCAGATTGCCGTACATATACGTGGCGCGGCGCTGCATGACCGGGCCCGCCAGGACGTTTTCCGACAGGGCTTCATGGGTGAAGCCTTCCGGCGCCACTAGCGGGACCTTGCCGGACGCCACATCCGCAGGGTCCACCACCCCGAGCGTGCCGGCGAAATGGTCCGCGTGGCTGTGGGTAATGATGATTGCGGTGACCGGCCGCTCTCCCAGCTCCCGGTTGGCCAGGGCCAGCGCAGCGGCAGAGGACTCCGACGAGGTCAGCGGATCAATCACGACCCAGCCTGTGTCCCCTTTGATGAGGGTCATGTTGGCGATGTCGAAGCTGCGCACCTGATAGATGCCCGGCACCACCTCATAGAGACCGTGGTTCAGCCCGTTGAGCTGCGCCATCCGCCAGAGGCTGGGATTGGCCGTCGCAGGTGCTTCCCCTTCCAGAAACTTGACCGCTTCCAGATCGTATGTCGTCTTGCCGTCGCTCTCGCGCGTTATGGTGATGGGGTCGATCGTGGCGATGAACCCGCGTCCGGCATCCTCGAAACTCTGACGGTCCGAAAAATCCAGAACGCCATCGAGAACCGCCGCATTGGCCGCTGCTGTCGCAGCACTCGCATCCTTTGAGTACGTGTCGGACATTCCGCCTCTCCCCTGTATTTATTCCCGCCGCTGCATGATTGTTTGCAGCGCGCGGCATGTCATTTTCTGGCAGTATGCGCGACCTGTTGCGTCCACGCCATGAGTTTGATGACAGACATTAGCCAACAACCGAAAAAATCATCGCCGCTGAAGTTCATTTGGCAGTTTGTCAGAAACCCCAGAAGCGTCGGTGCCATCGCGCCATCAGGACCGGTCCTGTCGGGAAAGATGGCCGCCGGTCTCACCCCGCAGTCCAGGGTCCTGGAACTGGGCGGTGGCACGGGCACCCTCACACGCGGCATCGCGGCAGCTGGTGTCGACGGCGACAATCTCACCGTGATCGAGATGAACCTGGATTTCATCCGCTCGCTCCGGCAGCAGTTTCCCGGCGCGCGGGTCGTCGACCATTCAGCCTTTGAGATTGAAACTCTGCCCGAAGAGGTCGGCGACCTCGACGCAGTGGTCAGCGGCCTGCCGCTCGTCAACATGTCCCGCGACAACCATCGCGCCATTATGCGCGGCGCCTTCACACGGTTGAAGCCCGGCGGCTGCTACCGCCAGTTCACCTACCGTCCGCGCTGTCCCATCGGTGATGATGTGCTGGAGGAGTTCGGTCTCAAAGCCACCTATGAGACCATGGCCCTGCGCAACATTCCGCCCGCCTTCGTCTACCGGATCGAACGCGCCTAGATACCGCGTGCCTTGAAGAAAGCTGCCAGCTTGGCCGCAAGCTCATCCTGCTTCGTCGCAGAGAAGAAGTGCCCGCCCGTATAGGCGTGAACGTCGGGCGCATCATACTTGCTGATCGCGGCCTCCACGGTCTCCGGCAGGATCTCCGGGTCATCCGTTGCATAGACGAACTGGACCGGTATGCCTGCTTTGCCGATGGTCGCATGATCCTCAAGGCGGCTCGACATGGCGTCATCCGTCAGCATGGACATCAGCATGCGCTGCGTGCCCTGCACCTCGAACTGCGACTTGAAGTGATTGACGACGCGACGCTGTTCTTCGGTCTCAACGCCGAAGCTCTCACCACGCTCAATGATGGCCGGGACCAGCAGCAGCCGCCCCATAACCGGCCGGATCACCGGCAGACTGGCCAGTTGCAGCAGGCCGCTTTGAGGGGACTCGATCAGCGGCACCTGAAACCCAAGACCTCTGATGCGTTCAGGGTGCGCAGCAGCAAATCGCGCAATCACCGCACCGCCGAACGAAACGCCATAGAGCGCGGCACGGTCGATCTGGAGGTGATCCAGCAGAGCAAGCAACTGCTCACGCATCAGGTCAATGGACAAATCAGCATCGGGACGGTCTGAAAACCCGCGACCGAACTGGTCATAGGCAATCACCCGATAGCCCGCATCCAGAAACGGCTGGTAGTAAGCCTCGTAAGCAATCGACCCGAGTGTTGCCCCATGTACAATCACCAAAGGCAATGCGTCCCGAGGACCCATATCCTTGTAGGCCGTCACACCTGAGGCCAGCGCCACGGTGTCATAGCCTGACCCAGCCCGGAACTGTTCCGCCGTCATGGTTTCGCGGTCCGCCGACACATAGGCAATCGCGACACCGACAACGATCAACGCCAGCACACCGGCGACCCAGGACTTCCACATGGCAAGGCTCCTTGAGGCGGACGCGCTTAGTTCAGCATCTCAAGGGCAATGGCCGTGGCTTCGCCGCCACCGATGCAAAGCGACGCGACGCCCTTCTTCTGACCCCGGTTTCGCAGGGCATTCATCAGCGTCACCATGATGCGGGCACCGGATGCCCCCAGCGGATGGCCCAGCGCACACGCGCCACCATTCACATTCACCTTGTCGTGCGGCAGACCAAGATCATGCATCGCCGCCATGGCAACCACGGCGAAAGCCTCGTTGACCTCGAACAGGTCAACCTCGTCCGTCGACCACCCGGCGCGGTCAATCACCTTCTCAATCGCTTTGACAGGCGCCGTGGTGAACCACTCAGGTGCATGGGAGTTCGTCGCATGGGCCCGGATAGCGGCAATGGGCTTGAGCCCCCGCTTCTCCGCTTCCGACTGGCGCATCATCACAAAGGCGGCAGCCCCATCAGAAATCGAGCTAGAGTTCGCAGCCGTCACCGTCCCGTCCTTGCGGAATGCCGGCTTGAGATGCGGAATCTTTTCCGGCGACGCCTTGAACGGCTGCTCGTCAGCAGAGATCGTCACGTCGCCCTTGCGGGTCTTGAGCGTAAGCGGCGCAATCTCGCCGTCAAAACTGCCGTCCTCGTTCGCCGTCTTGGCCCGCTTCAGGCTCTCAATGGCGTAAGCGTCCTGCGCCTCGCGGGTGAACTGATATTTCTCCGCCGTGTCTTCCGCGAAGGTGCCCATAGCCCGGCCTTCTTCATAGGCGTCTTCCAGACCATCCAGGAACATGTGGTCTTTCACCGTCCCATGGCCGATGCGCATCCCGCCGCGTGCATTCGGCAAAAGATATGGCGCGTTGGTCATGCTCTCCATACCACCGGCCACGACGATGTCGGCTGACCCGACAAGGATGCCGTCATGGGCCAGCATGGCGGCCTTCATGCCGGACCCGCAGACCTTGTTGATGGTGGTCGCGCCCGCTTCGTCGGGAATACCCGCTCGCCGCGACGCCTGGCGTGCCGGTGCCTGACCGGTGCCGGCCGGCAGCACCAGCCCCATGATCACTTCGTCCACCTGGTCAGCCTCAAGACCCGCATCTTCCAGCGCCGCCTTGATGGCATGGGTCCCCAGATCAGGCGCGGTGACACCGGACAACTCACCCTGGAACCCACCCATGGGCGTGCGCTTGGCACCAACAATGACGACCGGATCTTTTTCCATGGGATGTCTCTTCTGTCTGTAATGGTCCGCCTGACGCGGCAAATGGCTGTTTGAGCGCGGTTTTAGCGTATGGGGCGGCTGATTGAAAACGTAAAGCTATCATCCCGATCGATCAGCACGTGTGCCCGCTCGGGCATCTCTTCCCAGATTTTCAGGGTCAGCCGCTCGTAATGCGCCACAAACCGACGCACAGCAGCTTCGTCCATTGTCGGCTTGCCCGGCTCGGCAACCGCCAGACCGGCCTCCTGCTTGATGCGCGATTGCACGACACTCTCAATGCCCGGCACACGGATCAACACCAGCGGATCAAGATCACACCAACGCGGCCAGTACTCCTCCGACAACTGATCGCCCCACCACTGCCGCCAGATACCGTCTGTATCTTCGTCGGCTTCCAGCGCATTGACCGGGTCTTGCAGACTGCTTGCCGCCTCAGGCTGGGCGCCAACACACCAGCCTTCAAACAGCACGATGTCAGGCCGCCCGACATATCGTGTCCACGCCTCCTGCGGTAGCCGGTCATCATCAAGCTTCGAGAACACAGGTACCGGCGTCTCGTCATCGGGCCCGGCTGTGGCAAGCATCTCCACCGTTTGGGCATAGAGCGCCATATCATGTGTTCCCGGTACGCCACGGGTCCGACACAGGGGATGCACCCTCTCCGAAAGCGCCGCCCTATCCCCACGCGGCAGATAAAAGTCATCAAGGGATAGGGTTAGCCCGCGCTTGCCACGACGCTGAAGCTCCGCCTCAAGAGCATGAGACAGAGTTGTTTTCCCCGAGCCCTGAGACCCACAGATGCCGGCAACAATCAGGCCGGACGCTGCTGGTGATGCCGACATCAGGCGATCGGCCAAGTCCGGCAGAAGGGCCTCAAGGCTCGGGTCAATCTGCGTCGACAGATTTGTCACGCGACGGTCTGATACGCCGCCACGCACATGGCAATACCCGCGACATACGTCCCGAGCGCACCAAGTGCTTTCAGCACATGCGGCTTTTCAAGCGTCTTGCACGTGAGAAACCCGATGACCGTGAGATAGCGGCTGACGGCCGCGACAATCATTGCCCAGCCCACCCAGGCCGCGACATCCTGCGTTCCCAGATAAAGCGTCAGGATCGCGAGGACCGGCACAAACTCGGTCGCGTTGCCATGCGCCCGCACCGCCTTGTTGAGACCGCTTGTGGGGTCATCCTGGATGCCGGTGATGACGTTCGTACGCCCGCGCTGGATCGAGACCCAGAACCCGAGCACAAAAATCAGAAGCGCCATGGCAACGACGCAGAGAACGGCAGTGGTCATGTGAATCCTCCCTATATGGCTGCCCGGTTGGCCCGGGTCATGTCATGGACCCCACCATATACGAAAGATCTGTCCAGCCCGATCTTTACTCGTTGAACAGACGCTGGGTCCCCATGGATTCGATGGCTGCGGCAATCCGTGACACGGCTATGCAATAGGCGGCCGACCGCAGATCGGTTTCATCCTCCGCGGCGCGCCGTGCAACGGCTGTGGCCATCCCCGCCATCCGCTGATCAAGATCGGCAAACACCTTCTCGCGGCTCATCTGCTCGCCGGACCGGTTCTGCACCCATTCAAGGTAGGACACACTAACCCCACCCGAGTTGGCCAGAATGTCAGGCACCACATGCACGCCGCGTTCCGTCAACCGGTCAGCGCCGTGAACCGTGCAGGCCTGGTTGGAAACCTCAACAACAACCTTTGCCGCCACATCATTAGCATTGGTTTCATCAATCCAGCCGCCAAGCGCTGCGGGAACCAGGACATCAACATCCAGCTTGCGCAGATCCTTGACAGGCAGCTCTTCCGCAAAACCCTTGAGCCCTCGGTTCTGCGCCTTGTAGGCCTCGGCCTCTGCCGGGTCGAAACCGTCTGCCGAATAGGCAGCACTGCTTGAATCAGACACAGCGATGATTTTGAACCCGGCCTCATGCATGTCCCGCGCGAACTGCGCGCCGGCATTTCCAAAGCCCTGAATGGCGATGGTGGCATCATCCGCCAGCTTGAGATGTTCCTTCAGTGCCAACACGACCCTTGCAGCGCCCCGGCCCGTTGCCTCGGCACGCCCCGCAATACCGCCCAGCACGATGGGCTTGCCCGTAATGCTGGCCGTCTGCGCTGTACCCTCAAGGGCAGCAAGTTCGTCCGCCATCCATGCCAGTACGGTCCCGTTGGTGTTGACGTCCGGTGCCGGCACATCGCGACCGGCACCAAGGTCATGGCGCAGCGCCCGCACATAGCCGCGTGCGACCCGCTCAAGCTCATGACGGCTCAGCAGACCAGGATCAACGGCGACGCCGCCTTTGCCACCACCAAATGGCAGCCCGGCAAGTGCGGTCTTGAACGTCATCAGGAACGCAAGTGTGTTCACCTCATCCGCATTGACCGATGGGTGGAACCGGATACCGCCCTTCGCCGGACCAAGCGCATTTGAATGCACCGTGCGCCACGCCGAGAACGTCTTGAGCGACCCGTCTCCCATCCGCACATTTATGCTGGCGGCAACCGACCGGGTGGGATGTCGCAACACCTCACGCACATCATCATTGAGGTTCAGCGCATCAGCCGCGCGTTCAAGAAAGGTGCAGACGTCAAGTGTGGATGTAGATGTAGACATTTGGTGTTCTCCGGCCTTTCGGCTCTTTATTGCGGGCACGAAGCGTCCATATAGGGAGGGCCGCCGCATCAGCCACTCACAAGAAATTGTCATTTTCCCATTCTCGCGCTGGTGCCCTAGAATAATGGACTACATGTGTACTGAGCGCTCGCATGAAGTATGTGCGGCAAACTTGCGTTTGGTCTGAGCGGGGCTTTCAACTGGATCAGCCTCGCCCCATCTGGATTTTCGTATATGCGTCCGCAACCAAAAATTCTCTCCAAGAGGCACATTGTCCAGCAAGCACTTGCTCTGCTGGTACCCTTGGCGGCCGCCCTTGCGCTGGCAACACCCGCAAGCGCGCAAGGGCGCGGCGGACCGGTACAGGTATTTGTACAGCAGGCAACGTCCAGCGAGTTTGTGGACCGCATAGAAGCCATAGGAACTTTACGGGCAAATGAAACTGTCGAGATAACAGCGACCGTGACCGACACTGTGACGGGGCTCTACTTTGATGATGGAGCCCGCGTCGCGGAAGGCGACACGCTCCTGACGATGGCAGACGGCGAAGAGCGTGCGCTTCTGGAAGAGGAGAATGCAGCGGCCGATGAAGCCCGACGCCAACTGAACCGGGCACAAAGCCTTGTCGGCCAGGGCACTATTTCGCGCTCCGTTCTGGATGAGCGCCGCCGCAGCTATGAAACCGCCGTCGCACGCCGCCGTGCCTTGCAGTCACGTCTGTCCGACAGAGTGATTACCGCCCCCTTTGACGGTGTCGTTGGCCTGCGGCGCATCTCGGTGGGCGCTCTGGTGACGCCGGGCGATGTCATCACCCGCATCCATGACGACAGTGTCATGAAGCTCGACTTCTCAGTGCCTTCAGCATTTCTGGCGGCCCTCGCACCCGGCATTGCGATACAGGCGGAAGCCCGCGCCCTGGACGGCATGCAGTTCAATGGCGAGATTTCCAGTCTCGACAATGAAATTGATCCGGTCACCCGCTCCTTGATTGTGCGCGCCGTCCTGCCAAACGAGGATGGCCTATTGCGCCCGGGCCTGTTGATGAGTGTTGAACTTCTCAAGAACCCGCGCATGGCCACGATCATTCCTGAAGAAGCACTGCTTCCCATCGCCCGCGACACCTATGTCTTTGTCGCTGTTGACGGCGAAGACGGCACAATTGCGGAGCGCCGTCGGATCGTTCCAGGCGCCCGTCGACCCGGCGAAGTCGAGGTGCTTGAAGGCCTTGCGCCCGGTGAACGGGTCGTCACCCACGGCGCCATGCGTCTGCGGCCGGGTCAGGCCATCATCGTGCGTGCTGAGGCCAGGGACAACGAGACGCTTGAAGACCTCCTCGGAGAGGACGCCGCGACCAAGAGCTTAGGCGGCTGACACGCAGCCCGAAAAACACCACATATATCGAAGGTACAGCACATGTTTCTGTCCGACATTTCAGTAACGCGGCCTGTGGTGGCAATGGTGCTGGCCATGCTGCTGGTTGTCTTCGGCATTGTATCCTTCACCCAGCTCCCGTTGCGGCAGTACCCCGATATCGACCCGCCGGTCGTGTCTGTTGAAACAAGCTATCCCGGAGCCGCCGCCAGCGTTGTTGAGGCGCGCATCACGGAACTGGTCGAAGAGCGCATCTCAGGCATTGAAGGCATCGACTTCATTGAAAGCCAGAGCCGCGATGGCAGGAGCGACGTGACCATCCGCTTCAAGACCGGCCGTGATGTGGACGCGGCGGCCAATGATGTCCGGGATCGCGTCTCCCGCATCGCCGACAACCTGCCCGAAGAAGCAGACCCACCGGAAATCCAGAAAGTGGATTCCAACGAGCGCGTCATCATGTGGCTTAACCTGACATCCAGCCGCATGAACGTGCCCGAACTGACCGACTATGCAGAGCGCTATCTGGTGGACCGCTTCTCCGTCCTGCCGGGCGTTGCCCGCGTCCGCGTCGGCGGCGCGCAAAGCTATGCCATGCGTATCTGGCTGGACCGGTTGCAGATGGCTGCACGCGGCCTGACGGCAAACGACGTTGAACAGGCCCTGCGCGCCGAAAACGTGGAACTGCCCGCTGGCGCTGTGGAGAGCGTGGAGCGGCAGTTCACGGTCCGCGTGGCGCGCGCCTTCTCCAGCGCTGAAGACTTTGAACAACTTGTTCTGGCGCAAGGTGACGACGGGTATCTGCTCCGCCTTGGAGACATCGCCCGCGTTGAACGCGCCCCGGCAGAAGACCGCAGTTTCTTTCGTGGAAACACTGTCCCACAGGTCGGCATCGGCATCGTCAAGCAGTCCGTGGCCAACACGATTGAGGTAGCCCGTGCGGCGAAGGACGAAGCTGAACGGCTGCGACCGACACTGCCCGATGGCATGTCCATCGAACAAAGCTTCGACACATCGATTTTCATCGAAAGCGCGATCAACGAGGTCTACAAGACACTCGCCATTGCCATGGGCCTGGTGATCCTTGTGATCCTGGCCTTCCTCGGCAATCTGCGCGCCATGCTGGTTCCAGCAGTAACCGTGCCGATCTCAATCGTGGCCTCTTTCACCCTGCTGCTGATCCTCGGCTTCTCCGTCAATCTGCTGACCCTGCTCGCTCTCGTGCTCGCCATCGGCCTCGTGGTGGATGACAGCATCGTGGTGCTGGAAAACATCCAGCGCCGCATGGATGAAATGGGTGAGACCGCACTCGTGGCTGCCTTTGAAGGCACCCGTCAGGTGGGCTTTGCCGTGCTTGCCACAACCGCCGTGCTGATCTCCGTATTCGTTCCCATCTCCTTCACCGAAGGAAACATTGGCCGCCTGTTCACCGAGTTTGCACTCGCGATGGCATCAGCTGTCGCAATCTCGAGCCTTGTGGCGCTGACGGTCTCGCCAATGATCGCGTCCAAGATCCTCACGCCACGCGATGACACCAATCGCGTGTCAAAGGCCATCGGCACCGGGCTCGACAGGGCCCGCGAAACCTACGGGCGTATTCTCGCATGGGCCCTAAGTCATGCTCTTGTCGTCGTCGCCGTGTTTGTTGCCCTGCTGGCTGGGACGCTCGCATTGCTGAACACGCTGGATCAGGAATATTCCCCGGCCGAAGATCAGGGCGCCTTCTTCCTCATTGTCAGCGGCCCCGAAGGCGCGACCCACGCTTACATGCGTGAGTACATGGACGAGATCGAAGCGCGCATGATGCCGCTTGTGGACGATCGTGAGATCAACCGCCTGCTGGTTCGCAGCCCCAGTGCCTTCGGCAATACGGAGGTCTACAACACCGGCATTGTGATCGTGATCCTCAACGACTGGGCCGAACGCCGCGACGCGTTCACCATCATGGACGACATCCGGCAACGCCTGGGTGATCTGCCCGGTGTGCGCGCTTTCCCGATCATGCGTCGCGGCTTTGGTGGCGGCACACAAAAACCGGTTCAGTTCGTGATTGGCGGCGGCACCTATGCGGAGCTGGCCGAGTGGCGCGACATCGTTCTGGCCGAACTGGAAACCAACAATCCGGGCCTTGAAGGCATTGACTGGGACTACAAGGAAACCCAGCCGCAGCTGGAGGTGGACGTTGACTACGACCGCGCCGCTGAACTCGGTGTGACGATTTCAAACATTGGCCGCACGCTGGAGACCATGCTCGGATCACGCCGCGTGACGACCTACATCGAGAATGGCGAAGAGTATGATGTCATCCTTGAAGGTGAGCGGGAAAGCCAGCGCACGCCGACAGATCTGACAAACATCTATGTGCGCTCGGATCGCTCCAATCAGCTGATCCCCCTGTCAAACCTCGTGACACTGAGCGAGCTGGCAGATTCAACAGCCCTCAACCGCTACAACCGTGTGCGAGCCATTACGCTTGAAGCCAATCTCGCTGACGGTCTGAGCCTCGGCGAAGCTCTGGATCATCTGAATGCCATTGTGGACGACAAGCTGCCGGAAACCGTCGTGGTGGACTACAAGGGCGAGTCCCGAGATTACTTCACAGCGGGAAGCGCCCTGCTGTTTGTCTTCGGACTTGGTATTGCCGTTGTCTTCCTTGTACTGGCCGCGCAGTTTGAGAGCTTTGTGCATCCTCTCGTAATCATGCTTACCGTGCCGATCGTTATTGGTGGCGGCTTGCTTGGCCTGTGGGTGACAGGTTCAACCCTGAACCTCTACAGCCAGATCGGACTGATCATGCTGGTGGGGCTAGCGGCCAAGAACGGCATTCTCATTGTCGAGTTCGCCAATCAGCTGCGTGATCAGGGCGTTGAGTTCAGCGACGCCCTGCGCGAAGCCTGCCTGACGCGGTTTCGGCCTATCGTCATGACCGGCATCACGACCGCTGCAGGCGCCATCCCGCTTATCCTCGCGTCCGGTGCCGGGGCCGAGACCCGGGCCGTCATCGGCGTCGTCGTGCTGGCCGGCGTGCTGACATCCATTGTGCTGACACTGATCGTTGTGCCGGTTGCCTATGACAGGCTGGCCCGCAACACAGGATCAGCAGGTGACGTCCGCCGCCGCCTGTTCCGCGAGCGTCCGTCTAGTCAGCCTGCTGAATAGCTTTGCGTGGCGCAACGCTCTCCAGCAACCAGGCAAGCGCGGGCAGCAGTGTCACGGCACCTACCATGTTCACCAGGAACATGAAGGAAAGAAGCAACCCCATATCGGCCTGAAACTTGAGGGCCGAGAACGCCCAGCTTGCGACACCGATTGACAGCGTCAGCCCGGTAAAGACAACCGCCATGCCGGTCTCCTGCATCGCTTGTGGAAACGCGTCCTGAAGCCGGATGCCCGCCTCCAGGCGGAACTGCAGCCTGTTGTAGATGTAGAAGGCGTAGTCGACACCGATACCAACCGCCAGCACAAGCACAGGCAGGGTGGATGACTTGAGACCGATCCCCAACTCCGTCATGAACCAGTACCCCATAAAGGTTGCCACCAGCAGCGGGGCGCAGCAGCAGATGATCGCCCGCCAGTCGCGATACGCGAACGCGACCAGTACGATGATGGCCCCGAACACATAAAGAAGCATCGGCAGTTCGTTTTCCGCGATCACTTCATTGGTTGCCGCGATGATGCCCGCATTGCCCGTGGCAAGCCGCAATGTCAGCCCTTCGACCGGATGGTCGGCGATGTAACTCTCTGCCGCCGCGACGACACGCTCAACCGTCTCCGCCTTGTGATCCGTCAGGAAAGCAATCACCGGCATGACATCACACCGCCGGTTGATCAGCCCGGTGCTCGACGGAATGGGTGATGTAATAAGACCCAGTGTTGTCGGGTTACGCGGAAGGTGTGACCAGCGCAGATCATCCTCCATCCACAGGCGCATGTTGTTGCGCGCCACCGTTGCCGTCGACACAACGGCAGCGACACCCGGCACATTGTTGAGGTGCCACCCGTAATCTTCCAGCGCTTTCATGTAGGTGTGGTCAATGCACGCTTCACCGGGAAGCTCGGCCACCGTGATGAACGCGTCCAGCGAGATACCGAAGTTCTGGGTGATGAAACCAACGTCCTGATTGTAACGCGCATTCTCCCGCAGCTCCGGCAGGCCCGCATGCAGATCACCGACATGCCGGTCACGGGACTGGTACACCGAGACCACAAACAACACGGCCCCCATCACCAGGATGATCCGCGCCGGACCGGGGCGGGCCACACCGCCCAGCTTCTCCATCAGGCTGGCGCGCGATGCTCTGAGTTCTGATATCTGCGCAACGAAATTGGCCCGCGGCTTCATATAGGACGCCAGCAGAGGCAGCATGATGAGGTTGGAGATAATCTTGAGCGCGATGCCCACTGTCGCGACAATCGCCATTTCCTGAATGATCGGGATGGGCACCAGCGCCAGCGTCAGAAAGCCGACAAGGTCTGTGATCAGCGCCATGGAGCCGGGCACAAACAGCCGGCTGAACGTCGAGCGCGCCGCCGTGTCTGCCGTCGCACCATCAATCAGCTCACTGGTAAACAGGTTGATCTGCTGCACCCCGTGACTGACGCCGATGGCGTAGACGAGAAACGGCACCAGGATCGCCAGAGGGTCCAGACCATAGCCGAGAAGGTAGAGCGCCCCGAACTGCCAGACTACCGACACCAGCGAGCTGCCGACGGCAAGCAGCATCAGCTGGAACGACCGGGCATACAGATACACTGCGATGGCCGTCAGGATCAGTGCAATACCCATGAAGTACGCAACCCCACCGGCACCGTCCGCGATGTCGCCGATCCCCTTCGCAAACCCGATGATACGAATGGTCGTGACGTCGTCTTCAAACTTGCCGCGCAGCCCGGTCTCAAGCTTATGCGCCAGGTCAATGTAATCGAGGCGCTCACCAGTGATGGGATTGATCTCGGCGAGCTCGAACCGAATGAGCACGGCGCTGTTGTCATGCGCCACATACTGCCCGGCAAAACCGCCGCGCACTGTGTCAATGCGAATACGTTCAAGCGCTTCCGGGGTAATCCGGTCCCGCGTCACATTCGCGGGGATCAGGTTGTACGCCTTGAAGCCCTCTTCCGTTATCTCCATCACCCGGGTGTTGGGCGTCCACATGGAGCGGATCGTCGCCCGGTCAACGCCGGGGAGATAGAACACTTCGTCTGAGATGTCGTAGTAGCGCTGAAAAAATTCCGGCGTCCACACATCCCCTTGCCTGGCTTCCACCGCAACGATGACCGCATTGGCGCCCGGCAGCTTCTCGCGGTAGTCCGAGAAGGTTTCGATGTAGGGATGCTCCGAAGGAAGCTGCTTCAGAAAGCCTGCATCAATCGCCAGACCACTGGCCAGATATCCACTGACGATTGTCAGCACCGCGAACAGAAACAGGATCGATGCCCTGAACGAAAACAGGAAGCGTTCTGCCCCGGCAACAAACGCAGCAAGGGGGCCGGACGAAGCGGAAGTAGGCGACATGAAAATCCTCGAGGAAAACTGGCGGAAGACCATCCACCACATCTGTGCTCGCACATCATGAACGCCGTCACAAGACCTCCGCGGGGTCACAAGGGTTTTGCCTGACAGCCGGATTCATGCCCAACTGTTGAAAATCTGATTCCGTTCCGCAGGGGAAAGGCAGCAACATGACGGAGGACGACTCCACCAACGGCCAGTTGATCGCCGCCATGACGGCCCTGCTGCCGCCCCTGCTTGCCGCCCTTGATACGCTGGACTTTGTCGCCCGCAAGCTTCACCCCCCGCAAGTCAACGAGCTGATCGACCATGTGGCGGGCGTTGACACGGCGGTGCGGGACGCGCGACCGCAGTTCGAACAGGCACCCTGGCCCGAACATCTGTTTCCCGTGCGTGACCGGGTGCTCAAGGCCGCTGATGAAATTCTGTCTGCCTATGCCGAACTCAAGGCTGCGGGAAACGCCGAGAACGCCATCCTCGAATGTTACAAGTCGCTCCGCCATGCCTCGCGTGCCAGCGAAGCCATCTATCCGGTGTCAGCCATTTTGCCGCCGGTGAGCCGCTTCTTTCTGGAGCCGGATGTCCGCGACGACGCTGCAAAACTGGAAGCTCTGTCGGCAGGGGCAGACAAAGACAACACTGGCGTCATTGAAGCCAGTAACGACCGTAGCCAGCGCGGCGGGTTTTCACTGTATGTCCCGGAAGACTATGACGAGACCAGAGCCTATCCGCTGATCATGGCACTGCACGGGGGGTCCGGCCACGGGCGTGCCTTTTTGTGGACCTGGCTACGCGAAGCCCGCAGCCGCGGTGTCATCGTCATATCGCCAACTTCACGCGACAATACCTGGGCCCTGATGGGGGGCGATGAAGACACACCTAACCTCGACGCCATGCTCGCCCATGTGCGCGACCGCTGGAACGTCGACCCGGCAAGGATGCTCCTCACCGGCATGAGCGATGGCGGCACCTTCTCCTATGTAACCGGCTTGCGCGACGAGAGCCCGTTCACGCATCTCGCCCCCATGTCCACAGCGTTCCACCCGATGCTGACGGAGATGGCTTCAAAAGAACGCTTGCAGGATTTGCCGGTCTACGTTGTCCATGGCGCCCTCGACTGGATGTTCCCGTCAAAGTTTGCCGAAATGGCTGCCCAGACGCTGACCGCCGGCGGTGCCGACGTAAAGCTCGAGATCATCGCCGACCTGTCTCACACCTACCCGCGGGAAGTGAATGCCCGCGTCATGGACTGGTTCCTGTCATAGCCGGACACAAAAACGCGGCACCCTCGAAAACGAGAGCACCGCGCCTTTGATCAAAGCGGTATATGCGCCCTATTTGGGGATGCGCACCATCATGCGCTTGTACCCCTTCACGAAGCAGCCCGGCGAACGCTCGGGCTCTTCCACAAGTTCGATCTTCGGGAACCGCTTCAGGATTTCTTCCCACAGGATCATGATCTGCAGCTCGCCCAGACGGTTGCCAACGCAGCGGTGAATGCCGTAGCCGAAGGACATCTGACGGCGGGCATTGGGGCGGTCAATGATCACCTCATCGGCGTTCTCGAACACCGTCTTGTCGCGGTTGCCCGAGACGTACCACATGGCAACCTTGTCGCCCTTCTTGATCTTCGCGCCATTGAGTTCGAAGTCTTCAAGTGCCGTCCGGCGCATATGGGCCAGCGGTGTCTGCCAACGAATGATTTCAGACGACAGGTTGGGGATCAGGTCCGGGTTGGCGATCAGCTTGTCATACTCTTTCGGGAACTTGTTCAGCGCATACACGCTGCCCGACATGGAGTTACGGGTTGTGTCATTGCCACCGACGATCAGCAGAATGACATTCCCCAGATATTCCATGGGGTCCATGTTCTTGGTGGACTCGCCACGCGTCAGCATGGTGATCAGGTCATTGGCCGGCTTGTCCGAGTTGATGCGCTCGTTCCACAGATTTGTGAAGTAGGCCAGGCAATCCAGCAGATGGCCTTTCCACTCTTCCTCGCCACCTTCAAGCGTGTTGGCATCGGTCGTCACCATATCTGACCAGAAGGTCAGCTTGCGGCGATCTTCAAACGGGAAGTCGAAAAGTGTCGCCAGCATCATGGTTGTCAGCTCGATGGAAACATTGTCCACCCAGTCGAACGCCTCACCGCGCGGTAGAGAGTCAAGCACCATGCCGGTCCGCTCACGGATCAACGGCTCCCAGCTTTTGAGGTTGTTCGGTGCAACAATCGGCTGAACCGTCTTGCGCTGCTCATCATGCTTGGGCGGGTCCATGGCGATGAACATGGGAAGCTGGAAATCTTCCGGCCCATCAAAAAGGGTAATGCCGCCATGTTCCCAGCTTGAGGAGAACACATGGTGGTTGGTGTCCACCGCCATGATGTCTTCGTACCGGGTCACCGACCAGTACTCGCCAAACTCCTCGTCGAAGCACTTGTGCACCGGCGCTTCTTCGCGGAGCCGCTCAAAATACGGCCAGATAACGTCATTCTGAAAGAGATCGCGCTGCGCCGGATTATATTCGCTCAGCGGCATGCTCCATGCGCGCTCCCTGTGAAACTCAATATCGGTTTGCGGTTCGGCAATGGCCTGAGACATGACTTACTCTTTCCTGATGGTGGTGCATCGCCTTCTTCATCTGAGGGCGCGGCACAAGACTTTCAACTGATCGACGCCCTAGGCAGGAATGCGAACCGGCATATAGGTGTAGCCCTTAACAAAGGGCGACTTGGTGCGGGTGGGTTCCGCCAGCACTTCGATTTTCGGGAATCGCTTGAGCAGTTCTTCCCATAGAATCTTGATCTGGAGTTCGCCGAGGCGGTTCCCGACGCAGCGGTGAATGCCATAACCGAAAGACATCTGCCGGCGGGCGTTCGGACGATCAATGATCACATCGTCCGCATTGTCGAAAACCTCGGCATCGCGGTTGCCTGAGACGTACCACATGGCCACCTTGTCGCCCTTCTTGATCTGCGCACCGTTGAGCTCAATGTCCTCAAGAGCCGTGCGGCGCATATGCGCCAGCGGCGTCTGCCAGCGGATGATTTCAGACGACAGGTTGGGGATCAGATCCGGGTTGGCGATGAGCTTGTCATACTCGGCCGGGAACTTGTTGAGCGCATAGACGCTGCCGGTCATGGAATTGCGGGTCGTGTCATTGCCGCCGACGATCAGGAGAATGATGTTCCCCAGATACTCCATGGGGTCCATGTTCTTTGTGGATTCGCCACTGGCCAGCATGCTGATGAGGTCATTGCCCGGCTCATCCGCGTTGACGCGCTCGTTCCAGAGGCCGGTGAAGGCCTCAAGGCATTCCATGAGTTCGCCACGCCACTGCTCTTCGCTCTTGTAGATTTCCGGGTTGTCGCGACCGGTTGCCACGTCAGACCAGCGCGTCAGCCGGCGGCGTTCCTCAAAGGGGAAATCAAACAGCGTCGCGAGCATCATGGTTGTGAGTTCAATGGAGACATTGTCCACCCAGTCGAACTCTTCCCCCCGCGGCAGGGCATCCAGGATCAGGCCTGTCCGTTCGCGGATCAGGCCTTCCCAGTTCTGCAGGTTCTTCGGCGCCACGATGGGCTGAACCGTAATGCGCTGCTTGTCATGCTTGGGCGGGTCCATGGCAATGAACATCGGCGCCTTGAAGTCCTCAAGCGGATCGGCCAGCGTAATCGCGCCTTCTGACGAGAAGACGTGGTGATTGGTGTCCACCGCCATGATGTCTTCATAGCGTGTCACGGACCAGTAATCACCGAATTCGTCCGAATGCCCCTTATGCACAGGTGCTTCTTTTCTCAGACGTTCAAAGTATGGCCAGATCGCGTCGTCCTGAAACAACGCGCCGTCTGCGACGTTGATCTCTTCCAGAGGCATGCTCCAGGCACGTTCCTTGTGGTCGATGGCTGACGGGGCTTCAACGGCGGCCTGTGACATGAACTTTCCTCTCGTCTGATCATTTTGGCTCCGCGGGAAACGCGCGGAACACTCTTGTTACTTCAACGACTAGGCAGGGATACGGACCGGCATGTAGGTATAGCCTTTGACGAAGCAGCCCGGCGTGCGGGTCGGCTCATCCATCAATTCAATCTTCGGGAAGCGTTTCAGGATTTCTTCCCACAGGATCTTGATCTGCAGTTCGCCGAGACGGTTGCCCACACAGCGGTGAATGCCATAGCCAAAGGACATCTGACGGCGCGCATTCGGGCGGTCGATGATCACCTTGTCGGCGTCTTCGAACACATCCGCATCGCGGTTGCCGGACACGTACCACATAGCGACCTTGTCACCCTTCTTGATCATCGTGCCGTTCAGTTCAAAGTCCTCAAGTGCCGTCCGGCGCATGTGCGCAAGCGGTGTCTGCCAACGGATGATCTCTGACGAGAGGTTCGGGATCAGGTCGGGATTGGCGATCAGCTTGTCGTACTCGCCGGGGAACTTGTTGAGCGCATAGACACTGGCCGTCATGGAATTGCGGGTCGTGTCATTGCCGCCAACGATCAGAAGGATGATATTACCGAGATATTCCATCGGCTCCATGTTCTTCGTCGCCTCGCCACGCGTCAGCATGGTGATGAGGTCGTTGCCCGGTCGGTCCGAATTGACCCGCTCATTCCAGAGCCCGGTGAAGTACTCAAGGCAGTCCAGCAGATGGCCGCGCTTCTCCTCGACACCCCCCTTGAGCGTCTTGGGGTCCGTCGTCGTCATGTCGGACCAGAAGGTGAGCTTGCGGCGCTCTTCAAACGGGAAGTCAAACAGCGTGGCGAGCATCATGGTCGTGAGCTCGATGGACACGTTGTCCACCCAGTCAAAAGTCTCACCGCGCGGCAGGGAGTCCAGCACAAAGCCGGTGCGTTCGCGGATCAGGCCTTCCCAGTTCCTGAGATTGTTCGGCGCCACGATCGGCTGAACCGTGATCCGCTGCTGATCATGCTTGGGCGGGTCCATTGCAATGAACATGGGAAGCCGGAAGTCTTCCGCAGAATCGAAAAGCGTAATGCCGCCATGGGTCCAGTCTGACGAAAACACCTGATGGTTGGTGTCCACCGCCATGATGTCTTCGTAGCGCGTGACCGACCAGTATTCGCCGAATTCTTCGTCATAGGCCTTGTGGACGGGCGCTTCCTTGCGCAGGCGCTCGAAGTAAGGCCAGATCGCGTCGTTCTGAAACAGCTCCCGCTTTGCAGGGTTGATCTCGTTCAGCGGCATGCTCCAGGCACGCTCTGTGTGGTCAATACCAACCTGCGGGTCTGCAACGGCCTGAGACATAAACACTTCCTTCGGGTTACGGCAGCGGCGTTCTCAAAAAAGAGAACGCCGCAAAAATCTTCAGCTCGCGATCCGCGCCTTAAGCGGGAATGCGAACCGGCATGTAGGTGTAGCCCTTCACGAAGACGGACTTCGTGCGGGTCGGCTCTTCCAGAACTTCAATCTTCGGGAAGCGCTTGAGGATTTCTTCCCACAGGATCTTGATCTGCAGTTCTCCCAGGCGGTTACCGACACACCGGTGAATGCCATACCCGAAGGACATCTGACGGCGCGCATTCGGACGATCAATGATCACCGTGTCCGCGTCCTCAAACACGCTCTCATCGCGGTTGCCGGACACGTACCACATGGCAACCTTGTCGCCCTTCTTGATGTGGGCGCCATTGAGCACGATGTCCTCGACTGCCGTGCGGCGCATATGCGCCAGCGGTGTCTGCCAGCGAATGATTTCAGACGACAGGTTCGGGATGAGATCGGGGTTTGCGATCAACTTGTCGTACTCGCCGGCAAACTTGTTGAGCGCATAGACACTGGCCGTCATCGAGTTACGCGTGGTGTCGTTGCCGCCCACGATCAACAGGATGATGTTCCCCAGATACTCCATCGGGTCCATATTTTTGGTGGACTCGCCGCGCGTCAGCATGGTGATGAGATCATTGCCCGGCGTGTCGGAGTTGATCCGCTCATTCCAGATGCCGGTGAAAGCTTCAAGGCACTCCAGCAGTTCCGCACGCCACTGCTCGTCATCCGCCACAATGTCCGGGTTGTTACGGCCCGTGGCCACATCGGACCATCGGGTCAGCTTGCGGCGCTCTTCGAAGGGGAAATCAAACAGGGTCGCGAGCATCATGGTCGTCAGCTCGACGGAAACATTATCGACCCAGTCAAAGGTCTCGCCGCGCGGAAGGCTGTCGAGAATCTGACCCGTCCGTTCACGGATCAGGCCTTCCCAGTTCTGAAGGTTCTTCGGCGCAACGATCGGCTGCACTGTGATGCGCTGCTGATCATGCTTGGGCGGGTCCATGGCAATGAACATGGGCAGCTGGAAATCAGAAATCTGATCAAACAGCGTGATGCCGCCATGCTCCCAGCTGGAGGAAAACACCTGGTGGTTGGTGTCCACCGCCATGATGTCTTCGTAGCGGGTGACCGACCAGTACTCGCCGAAGTCCGGGGAATAAGCCTTGTGGACCGGAGCTTCCTTCCGCAGGCGCTCGAAATACGGCCAAATGGCGTCTGCCTGGAAGATCTCGGGGTCCGCGATGTTGATGTCGGCGAGCGGCATGCTCCATGCCCGCTTGGTGTGATCAATCGCTTCTTCAGGTTGGATTGCTGCCTGCGACATGAACCGTTTCCTCCGGTTGGCCGACACCCGTGGATGCCAGCATGACAAACACCGTACTTCTCCACTTGTTGCCATGGAGTAAGTCCGGGGTGCCGCTTATGACCTGCGGCCAGTTACGAAAAAGGATAACGCAGGGAAAATGGAGGTTCTAGAGAAAAATGACGCAGGCGTCATTTTTGCTGCGGCGCAAAACAACCAAGTAAAAAGGCGGGTCTTTCACCAAGAAAGGCCCGCCTTCTGCGGTTTTTCGTCATTGATAGTGAAATCGCGCAGTGCGGATCGCCTGCAAAGGGCCAGGTCCTGTAATCAGGACTGCGGCACACGCTTGGCAATCATGCGGATGAGCAGGCGGTCTGTGTCGTCATTGAAACGGAACTTGCAGTTCATGGTGAACCGCTCAGACAGGCCCGCGGGCGTATTGCATCCGCCCTTGTCGAAAACAAGGATCGGATACTGGTGGGTGCCGCTCTTGTACTTCTTCTTGAAATGAAACGCACAGCGATAGTTGCCTTCGCCGCCCTTCATGAGCGTGGGGTGCATGGTGAAGGTCTTCTTGTAGGTCTTGCTCCCGGAACCGCCCCATTTGCGATTGTAGAACACAGCGTCCTCTTTTGGCGGAACGAGTGTCAAAGGCCCCTTGGCTTTCTGACCTTCCATGACCCTCCACTGCTCGCTGGTTTGATTTTCCAGCTCGATCTTCAATCGAATGTTTGAGGCGAAGCCTGCCTGAAACGTCCTGTTCTCCAGGGCACGACAAGGTTTGTTTGGATCGGCCGCCATCGCAACCTGGCCACTGCCCAACGACAGCGCGACAACGCAAACAGTAAAGAGTTTCCTCATAGGCATACCAATCTCCCGAAACACGACATGCTGAATAGCCGGGCCACCACACGCATGGACCGTTCCGCACGCTCTCCTCCGTGTCCAGCGTATTCCGGCAAATGCCACCCCAACATGAGACGCTGAGACAAGTGGGGACCGAAAAGGCCCAAAAAACACCTGCCGCAAGTTGAGGCCGCAGGAACATCGGCAACAAAAAGACGGGCTTCCCGATATGGAAAGCCCGTCTTCAAGAGAGATAAGTGCCGGTACACACCGGCATCTGCCGGACGCTTAGGCGGCGCGGAAACCCTCCAGGCGCTGCGCGATGATGTCGTCTGCTTCCTTCATGATACGGTCGATGAGTTCCTTACAGGTCGGGATGTCATGGATGAGACCGGCCACCATGCCGCAGCTCCAGCCGCCGGCATCCATGTCACCGTCCTTCATGATCTTTGGATACACGCCGGCCACTTCTTCCGCGATATCCGCAAAGCTGAGCTTGTCGCCCATTTCCTGCTCTTTCTGCAGAAGACGCTCAACCGCATCATTGTTCAACACACGTTCCGTATTGCGCAGCGGGCGCATGATGAGACGCGTGTCGAGCTCGCTGGCGGCAATCAGGGCCTGCTTTACGTTCTCATGCACCGGCGCTTCCTTGGTTGCGATAAAGCGTGTGCCCATGTTCATGCCTTCAGCACCCATCGCCATGGACGCAACAAGGCTGCGGCCATCGGCCATGCCGCCGGAGGAGACGAACGGGATCTTGAGTTCCTCAGCCGCGCGCGGCAGCAGGATGAAGTTGGGCACATCGTCTTCGCCCGGATGGCCGCCACACTCAAAGCCGTCAACACTCACTGCGTCACAGCCGATGGACTCGGCCTTCAGCGCATGGCGCACGGACGTGCATTTGTGGATGACCTTGATGTCGGCTTCTTTCAGGGCCGGCAGCCACTTGGCCGGGTTGTTGCCCGCTGTCTCAACAGCCTTGACGCCACTCTTGATGATGACGTCGACAAAGCCCGGATAGTCCGGAGGCGTTACAGCCGGCAGGAAGGTGAGGTTCACCCCGAACGGCTTGTCGGTCATGCCCTTGCATCGCTCGATTTCAGCAGCCAGTTTTTCAGGCGTCCCCTGCGTCAGGCCGGTGATGATGCCCAGGCCACCTGCATTGGAAACAGCCGCCGCCATCTCCGCAAAGCCCACATAGTGCATGCCGCCCTGAATAATCGGATGCTCGATACCAAAGAGTTCTGTAATACGCGTGCGCATGGTCGCCGCCCCTGTCTGTTCTTCTGAAAACGGGTTACAGCGCGCAAAAACGCGCCGTCTCACCGCGCATTTTGGCGATCCGGACGCGAAAAGCTAGAGGGTTCTTTTTTAAAACTGGAAGGCGGCGGAAGCAGCAGGTGCAGCCTCGGCTAAAGCCCGGCAGCGCTTGCCATTTCAGCAGGCCCGTTGTCCCAGCCGCCACCAAGCGCCCGGAACAGACCGATCTGGAACTGGGTCGTGTTGGCCTGTGACTGCGCAAGCGTAATTTCCGCATCCGCCAGCGTGCGCTCTGCGTCCAGCACGGTAATGAAGTCATCTGCGCCGAGCTCATAGCGCGACTGTGCCATCTCGGCTGACTGAGCCGCCGCATCCCGTGCCAGCGTCAGTGCAGACTGGCGCTCAAGTTCCGCAGCATAGTTCTGCAAAGCTGTCTCTGTTTCTTCCAGAGCAACCAGCACAGCCTGGTCAAACTCGGCCAGCGCCTGCTCCATCCCCGCCTCAGCCGCCTTGATGCGGGCCCGACCGGCCCAGATGTTGGGGAAGGTCCAGGAGATCAGCGGACCGAAGGAAAAGGACACAGCACCGTCTTCCTTGAGGCTCGCAATCTGAAGGGCCGTCGTATCAATCGATCCCCCCAGTGAGATCTGCGGATAGAGTTCCGCGGTGGCGACGCCGACGCGCGCAGCCGCGGCCCTGAGCGCCATCTCGGCTTCGCGCACATCCGGGCGGCGGGCAATCAGACCAGCGCCATCCCCAACGGGAATGGTGGCCGTAACAATGGGTGCCTTCGCACAGTCGCGGGCCGCATCCACCATGGCGGCAGGCGGTTCGCCCACAAGCGTGGCAAGACGGAACCGCGCATTTTCGCGATCCGCCTTCAGCTGCGGGAGGGATGACTTGGTATTTTCGACATTCACCTGCGCACGCACGATATCCAGCGTCGTGCCCTGCCCGCCTTCTGTGAGCTGACGGGTGAGGTCGACAGTACGCTTCTGCAAACTCAGCGTGTTCTCCGTTACCGAAATCTGCTGATTGGCGGAGCAAATGTCCGCGTATGCGCGCGCCGTTTCTGCGGCGATGGTGATGCGCGTCGAATACAACGCCGCTTCAGCTGCATCAGCGTCAGCACGGGCGGCGGCTACGGAATTGCGCACCCGGCCAAACAGGTCGACCTCATAGGAAAGGTTGAAACCGGACGTATAGGACAGGTCCTCTGTATTGGCTTTTTGAGTTGGGAAGCGGGCCGCCTCGCGCTCATAGGTAACGCCGGCATTCACATCCGTAGACGGAAGAAACGCGCTTCGGCTTTCACCTAGCGCCGCCAGCACCCGGTCAAGATTGGCAAAGGCCGCCTTCAGGCTGTTGTTCTGCGACAGGGCCTTGGCGACATGTCCATCCAGTTCCGGGTCATCAAAAAGCCGCCACCAGTTACTCCGGGGCGCCTCGTTCTCGACCGGCGCAATCGCCGCCGTCACGAACTCGGTCTGTGCGGTCGGCAGGGACGCAACTGCGGATTTAGGCACGTCAGGCGCCAGCGAACACGCAGCCAGAGCCGCTGTCGCCATGCCGCAAGCCAGTTTTCCCGACGCACCCATTGCCTGTTCTCCTGATCGCCGCCTCCAAGGGCGGCAGAATTTCAGGTCGAACAGTGCCGTATTTTGGTTAACACGAGCCTTATCCCCTGTGACTCCAGGAGCAGAACCCC
>Ga0207422_1002439_pt1 | contig 24464 bp, 20 predicted proteins | sample MarCyaLeptolynsp_FD_187757 | JGI IMG/M metagenome (GOLD analysis project Ga0207422, IMG submission 187757) | Marine cyanobacterial communities from Panama - species 1 Leptolyngbya sp. (SPAdes) | ecosystem: Environmental > Aquatic > Marine > Unclassified | place: Panama: Panama City | collected... | reverse complement strand
GCTGTACACTAGCGTTTGGGCGTGCTGAAGCATGGTTTTAGTTGCCGTCTTCTACTTTTGACTACGCCCTTTTTTTCAGATTTTGTTCCCCAACGCAACCCTTACTGAGAATGGTGCAAGATCTCAGATAGGGTAAATTCGCCTCAAACCCATACACTTATGTATTTTCGATCTAAAACAATTGAGAGATAAGGCTTTCAGCCTCGATCGGGGTTTTCTGCACAGACCTTACGGGGTGACAACAGGGTCAAAAATTAGAAAGGATAAGCTGTTTAGCCCTCTGATCCCAAATCCGGCTGAGAAGGAAAGCTTATAATGAGCAAGACCTCCCTTAATTTATTCAATGCCTAAATCAGTAACCTTAGCAGCTCACTTGAGTAAGGTGTAATTGCTAAGGCAAAAAGGCAACATACAGGAGGAACTCCCCCTCTACTCAATGAGTTACAACTCGAAAAATAAAAGACAGTCTTAAAAGAAAGACCCAGCGATGGGGGAATATGGACAGGACCGAAAGTCGCTCGATGGATAGAGACTGAAACCGGTGTAGAGAAGGTCTGGAATCAGAGAGGATGGAAATACTTAAAAAAGTGCAAATACTCTGGGCACAGACCGAGACCAAAGCACTATAAAGGAGACCCTATTGAGCAACAACAATGGAAGTCGAGTTTTCCCGACAAAGTTGAGTCGGAAGGGAATAGAGCTAGAATTTCTGCCTCCCTATTCTCCTGAATTGCAACCCGCAGAAAGGTTATGGTGTTTAGTAGATGAACCCTTAATCAATGAACATTTTTCTACCCTCTCTGAGTTATAATATGTCTTATCCACTCGCTGTTGTGTCCTCAGTGAGATGACGGAAGAAATCAAGAATTGAACGAACTTTCATTGGCTCAAAATGTCTTGATTTAAAGATTATCTTACGAGCCGGATTTGGTATCAGACGGTGTCAGCTGCAATCTTCGAGCTGTTTGAGGAGCGATCGCTTCATAAACACGCTCTTTGGGGATCAGAAGTAAATCGTAGTTTTTGGCAAGAATGTGTTGCCGCTGTTCTGCAACAAATTCGGAAATATCTTCAATACTGACAATCCATTCTCGTGAATATTTCGCTATTGCCTCGCCTCGCAATCCGAGTTGAATGGCTCTACGTTCCAATTTTCCGCCTGTGGGAGAACGATCTGGGTCCCATTGCAAGCGAACGTCAGAAGTTTTTACTGCTTCACTCCAAGTTTGTGGAGTCTGATAAATCTCCGGAACGTATTTCGAGAAAACAGCGCGAGCGAGAATGAAATCGAAGGCAGAACGCTGAAGGCGAATCGCTAAAATAACTTCTTGACCCGGCTTTTCTCCCCATCCAGATCGATACATCATCCACAAGAAATTCGGTTTAATCCATGTCATGCGAGACAGCCTGAATTCTCCGCCAAAATAACCATTTCTTGCGGCAAAGTGACCGATCGCGGGACGATAAGCTTGATACACGACGATGGAAGTTTCATCGTATTGAGCGAGGATAACTCGTCCTTTCTCCGGTAAATATTTTTTGCGATCGCGGTAGGGTTCAATTTGTAATTGCATCGCTTGCGCCATATTGCTCGGAATGTTCATCCAAAATGTTTGTATTTCCTAGAGCTGCTGCCTAAAAGTATCCTAACTGAGATCTTGAACTAGAACAAAAGAACTGCTGTGCAACGGTCTGAAAAGATCGTAGAAAAGGGTGTGTTGTTTCTTTTTGACTCTCTCAACAACAGTGGAAACCATTATATTGCTGCAAGATCTGAGTATAATGAAAGTCCAACCGGTTGACTCTCGCTGAGTTTGAGGCAATGGTTCAGCAACTCCTCGAAGACTCCCTCCTCTACCCCGAAAGCGACGGCAAACCTGTGGCGGACAATACCACTCAATTTCGCCTAATTGTCACCATCCAAGGCGGACTCGACGCTCTCTTTCAAGACGCAGAAGATGTATTCGTCGCCGCCGACTTGTTTTGGTATCCGGTGAAACTCTCCCCCCAACAAGGCTCCCAAGGAGAAAAAGCACCTCGACAAGCACCGGATGTGATGGTTGCGTTCGGCCGTCCCAAAGGAGAAAGGCGGTCTTACAAGCAGTGGGAAGAAGAAAATATTGCCCCACAAGTGGTGTGGGAAATTCTCTCGGAAAGCAACAGCAACCGGGAAATGCACAAGAAGTTCGCGTTCTATGAGCGGTATGGGGTTGAGGAATACTATCTGTACGACCCGAAGCGGAATCGCTTGCAGGGATGGGAGAGAAAAGGGGATCGGTTAGTAGAGATTGCCAAAACAGAGGGGTGGAGCAGTCCGCGTTTGGGAGTGAGATTGAGTATTGAGTCGGGGGACTTAGAGTTATTTCACCCAAATGGAGAGCGGTTAGCCACTTATGTGGAGGCAATCGCGCAGCGGAATCTCGAACGTCAGCGTGCAGCTTTGGCCGAATCAGAACGCGATCGCGAGCGACAAAGAGCCGATCTCGCGGAAACCACTCTAGAAGAAGAACGCCAGCAAAATCAAGCATTACAAGAGCGCCTTCAGGAACTGCAAGCGCAACTCTAGCAACTCGGAATCGAGCCTGAAGATCTCTAGAAGCCGCCATCAATTGACAAGTTTTTCTGTCGCCATTGAGTATCTTGTTTCCGATTAGTTGTTATTTCTAACAAGCGAATCTTGCCCTGTTTTCGATCGGCTTGAGCGCGATCGCGTGGCGGATTGAGCAATCTTTTTAACTGATTCCAAGACTCAATTTTAATATATTCAAGATTGTAGGTTTGGCAGATCTGAGAAAATTTCACGTTTTGTGGCGTTGCAAAAAACTTTTCAAACAGCGGATCGAACTTGGAAATGGGCAGCATTTCAAAAATTCCTCCACCTTGGTTATTTATGAGAATAATTGTTAAATGACCGATGAAGTTGCGCTGCAAGAGAAAGCCATTGGTGTCGTGAAGCAGAGCTAAATCGCCCGACAAAAGCACGCTATTGCGATCGCGGTAGGCAACTCCCAAAGCTGTTGACAGAGTTCCATCAATGCCATTTGCACCGCGACTAAAAAAGGGTTTAATGCGTAAATCATTGGGCTTCCAGAAAAATTCTACATCTCGCACGGGCATACTATTTGCAATAAAAATAGTTGTGTTTTTAGGTAAATATTGAGAGAGAAGCCAAGCAATTTTCCCTTCAAAGAAACTATCGATCTTTTCAAGTTTTGTATCGAGATGTTGTCGAGTTTTTTTCTCAAGTTCTAGCCATTTTTTGAGATAGAGAGAGTTGCGTTCTAAGAGGCAATCTCGCAGCGAAATTTCCTCAACAGCGAGGGGAAGATGAGTTGTTTTGCCGTGCAAGGGGTCGAAATTCTCGACGGAAGGGGCAATAATCCAACGCGGCGTCTGCGTTTTTGCCAGCCAAGTGCGAAGGTGCTTGCTGGTGGGGAGTTCGCCAATTTGAATGACAATTTCTGGCGTTAACTTCTCGGCGAGTTGGGGGTTGCGAAGGATCGAGTCATAGGTGGAGATGAGGTAGGGGTTGAGGTCTGCGTAATTTCTGAGAGGAGAAAGTCCTTCGGCGAGAACGGGGAAGTGCAGACAGCTGGAAAGATGCGCGATCGCGCGACAATACTTCTCCGGATCGGCGGGTTGGGTCGGGCCGGCAATAATAACCCCCTTCTCCCACTGCTGCCAGGGGGGAAGGAACTGCGGGGCGATCGTAGGAGGTTGGGGACAGGCGAGGTTGGCAAAAAAGTCTTGGGGATCGATCCGCGATCGCAGCGCCTCGGCCTGGCCGTCGGGAGTCGGGGCCAGGGGATCGCGGAAGGGAAAATTGAGGTGGACGACACCAGCAGTGGGAGCGAGTGATCGCTGCCAAGCTTGTACGATGGTTTGGCGCAGGTAGCGCAGCATTCCCACCTCGGCCGCCGGGAGCGCAATTTCGGTTTGCCAGTTGGGATAGTTGCCGTACAACCTCACCTGGTCGATGGTTTGTCCGGCGTGGCAATTTCGCAATTCTGGCGGGCGATCGGCGGTGAGGATGAGAAGGGGAACGCAACTATATCTCGCTTCAATAACTACAGAATAGAAGTTGGCCCCGGCCGTCCCGGAGGTACAAACGAGAACGGTGGGGAGGCGCGATCGCTTGGCAACGCCGAGAGCAAAAAAGGCCGCCGATCTCTCGTCTAAAATGGGCAGCGTCTCAATATCCGGGTGTTGCGCGAAGGCAACCGTCAGCGGCGTAGACCGGGAACCGGGACAGACAACCGCTGTTTTTAACCCCAGTCCGTACAGGGTTGCAACCACAACAGAGGCCCAAAGCGTATTAACATTGCGGAAATCTAGGATCATTGGCAAGCAAAACAAGACTTCTTTAAATTTACTGGAGTTTAGGCAAATTCTCGCTTGCAGAGTGCTTGACTCCTCAGGGTCAATTTGAAGCCATCAAGTTATCATTGGGATGGATTCATTATGATGAGAGAGGGATTCTGAGAAATCGTTTTCAATACGGTAAAGTTCGGCAAGTCCAATCAAAGATTTCGCCTTTACTTGAGAAAAATGAGTTTCTTCTGAAAAGGAGATAGCTTTTTTAAGAGTTTTAATGCTTAACCTTTTGCAATCCTCAACTCCTATGTTTTGGGAGCATCCCACTTTTGTAAGAACAAGAGTACTTAACAAGTCAAAGTGCCATTGATATAAGCACAACGCTGTTTAAGAACTTGAGAGACATTGCTGAGTTTCCACTGTGCGCCGGAAATCTTTAAACGTGCTATCAATCTGTTTAATGGTTGATTCAACAGCTCCCGAACCTAACGAACAAATTTGTTCTGTGTGGCCGGCCGAAACTAATAGCTGTCTATTACTTCACCGAAGCGATCGCATCCTTGGTCATTGCCGCGATCGCGCTATCGGTAGCCTTCGGGAGATGGTAATACTTTCCCCCAGCGTGCTTCGCTAATTCTTTGGCGAAACCCGTAGATACGAATTTGTTCTCCGTATCAATCACCAACATCTGGAACCCCGTTGCGCGGATGCGGCCGGCAATATCGAGCAATTCTTCCTTAATGTCCGGTTTTTCTCCTTCTGCAATTTCTTCTCCCAAAGAACGAGCGAGGGGAATATTGCCCCGTCCGTCCGTAATCGCCACAATTACCACCTGGCCGATATCTCCAGACATCTTGGCATTCATCCCGACGTGAACCGCCTGAGTTAAGCCGTGGGCCAGGGGGGAACCGCCACCGCAAGGTAATTTTTCCAAGCGTCCCCGCGCCATCGTAATCGAGCGGGTGGGGGGAAGCAAGACATCAGCTTGTTCGCCGCGGAAGGGAATCAGGGCAATTTGATCTCGATTTTCGTAAGCTTCTGTTAGCAACCGCATCACCGCACCCTTCGCGGACTGCATCCGATTGAGCGCCATTGACCCCGACGCATCGACCACAAAAACGATCAGGGAACCAGCTTTGCGGGCCAGTCGCTTCGAGCGCAAATCGCTCTGTTCGACAATCACTCGGCGGTTGGGATAGCGCTTGCGCCGCGCTTTTTGATAGGGGGCGGCGGCCCGCAGGGTTGCATCCACGGCAATGCGCCGGACTTTTCCCTTCGGTAACATTGGCTTTACATAGCGGCCGCGATCGTCGGAGAAGATGATACTGCGATTCCCCGATTTCCCCTGGCGCTGGGCCATCTGAGCGAAGTAGAGAACGCTGGGGTCAAGAATTGCGCCTTCAATATCAAAAATAAACTCTTCGGGAATTCCCGGCGGTTCTTGCTGGTCTTCTGGATCGTCTGGTTCGTCTTCCGGGTCGTCGGGATCGGGTTCCGACTCCTCTTGGTCTTGAGGGGGTGGCGGAGGCGGCGGCGGTTGCGGTTCGTCATCGGGGGGCATTTCCACCGTGGTCGATCGCGGAATGATGGCTAATTCGACGGCTCGCCGCAGGTCTTCGGGATTGACTAAATCTCGCCCTTCCAATGCAGCTGCGGCTTTGGCAACGCGCACGGCGAAGAGTTCGGCGCGATGACCCTGCACTCCCCCGCGAACGGCTTCTTCGACGAGGTAGGTAATCTGATCTCGCTGAATTTCCACCTCTTTGAGGTATTCTCGCGCCAGGAGAATATCTGTTTTTAAGTCGTCGATATCTTCGCTGTACTGGCGCACAAAGTCTTGAGAGGATTTGGCGTAGGCGATCGCCTGTTCCACCGCACTCACCCGCATATCTAGAGACAGCACCCCATCCGCCGAAAGGGTAATGGCAATGCGATCGAGCAAATGCTCTCGCAACGGCCCTTCTTCGGGGTTGTAGGTGGCAATCAGGAGAGGCTGACAGGGATGCTCGAAGCTAATCCCTTCCCGTTCGATGCGATTGCATCCTTCCGTGAGAACTGAGAGGAGTTGGTTGGCAATTTGGTCGTCGAGGAGGTTAATTTCGTCGATGTAGAGTACGCCGCGATGCGCCTGGGCCAGCAGTCCGGGTTGGAAGACGGGTTGTCCTTGTTTCACCGACTGTTCCACATCGACAGACCCCAGGAGGCGATCTTCCGTGACACCGAGGGGAATTTGCACGAAGGGTGCGGGAATAATGTCGGTTTCGGCGGCGGACTCGCCGATGGGTTCGGCGTTACAGAAGGAGTCTTTGACAACCTCGATGGGGGGAAGGAGGGAGTGAATGGCTCTAGCCATCACCGATTTCGCCGTTCCACGCCGTCCCGCGATCGCGACTCCTCCCAGTCCCGGATCGACCGCCGCCAGCAGCAGGGCCAGTTTAATCGCTTCTTGGCCGACGACGGCAACAAGGGGAAAGGGGAGGGTTTCAAGTTGAGCGGTGGAAGTGGATCTGTCGGTCATTGCGGCAAGCGAGATTGGCAACTTTCCATTGTACGCCGTGCTGAGGGGTTTGCTCTTTGGGATTTACGCCTGATGCGAACAAAAGAGCTTTAACTACCCACTCTGCCGTTAGATTCCTTTCCCGACTCTTCCTTGTCTCCAGGTCTCCCTTGTCCCCCACCTCCCCGACTCCCTAGTTAGGGTTTCAGGTTATTCGCATTAGACGTGAGTTAGGGACGAGTTGGGATTTCAATGCTGAATTCCGTTCCCCGGCCGGGTTCGGAGGTGCAGTCAAAGCGTCCGGCGTGTTTTTCGACGACGATTTGGTAGCTAATAGCCAGTCCCAGTCCCGTGCCTTTGCCAATGGGTTTGGTGGTAAAGAAAGGGTCGAAGAGTTTGGCACGGACGGCTTCTGTCATACCAATCCCGCTGTCAGCCATGCGAATAGCGATCCAATTGGGTTCTGGGACTTCGGTGCGAATGCAAATTTCAAGGTCGCAGTGACTGGGTTGTTTGGCGGCTCGCTCTTCGATCGCATCAATGGCGTTGCTGAGAATGTTCATAAAGACTTGATTCATTTGACCGGCATAGCATTCGATGAGGGGGAGAGAGCCGTATTCTTTGCGAACTGAAATTTTGGGACGGTGAGGTTGCGATCGCAAGCGGTTGTTGAGGATGGTGAGGGTACTGTCAATACCGTCGTGAATGTTTACCTCTTTCATTTCTGACTCATCCATGCGAGAGAAGGTTCTTAGAGATAAAACAATTTGTTTGATCCGCTCCGCACCAACTCTCATTGAGGAGAAAAGTTGGGGAAGATCTTCCTTGAGAAAGTCTAAATCTATCGCTTCGACTTCAGCTTGGATGACGGCGACGGGATGAGGGTAGTTTTGTTCATAGAGATCGATCAGATCGAGGATTTCTTTGAGGTAGGTGCTGGCGTGTTCGATATTGCCGTAGATGAAACTGACGGGGTTGTTGATCTCGTGGGCCACTCCAGCGACAAGCTGACCGAGACTGGACATTTTCTCGCTTTGAATGAGTTGGCTTTGGGTTTGTTGCAGTTCCTGGAGGGTTTGCTGGAGTTGCTCGGTTTGCTCTCGCAGTTGGGTTTCCGATCGCTTTAGAGCCTCTTCTGCAGCTTTGCGATCGCTAATATCTCTGGCAATTCCCACCAAACCGATAATCTTGCCGTCGCGATCGCGCCAGGGACTTTTGGTGGTCAGAAACGTATAAACCCGACCGCGAGGATCGCTCAACTGTTCTTCCATGGTTTCCGGTTTTCCTGACTCCATAACCCGACGGTCGATCTCAATAATGTGGCGAGCAATGTCCGGGGGAAAGATGGCGGTATCCTGTTGACCGAGGAAATCTTGTTGCGATTTATCGAAGAGTTTGAGTGCCATTGAGTTGATCAAAACATAGCCTCCCTGAAGATCTTTAGCAAAAATCAAGGCAGCGGTACTTTCGATCGTGCTTTCTAGAAGGGTGTTTGTCCTTTGCAACTCGGTTTCTGCTGCGGTACGCTCTTGGACTTCCTGCTCCAGCTCGGCCGTGCGCTCCCTCACCTTTTCCTCTAAGGAAGAGTAGGACTGTGCCAGTTGAGCAGCCATTTGATTGAACTCGCGAGCTAGTTGCTCGATTTCATCCTTGGTTTGCATCTCAAGGCGATAGTCCAACTCCCCCGCACCGATTTTTGCAGCTCCATGCTGAAGTTTTTGGATCGAACGCATAACGGGAAATAGAATGAGGCGAAATTGAAGGACGATAACAATTGCAACTAGAGCGATTGTGAAGTACTGAATCGTGCCAACAATTTGCCGGACTTGGCTAGCTTCTTGGTGGATTCGCTCGTCCAGTTTTTGAGCGCGATCGAGGAGAGATTTTAAGTAAAAATCGATATCTTCACCAAAAGAATTAATGACTCTGACATCTTGCTGAAGCCTAGGGAGAGGAGTGGGTTCTGCGGTGAGTTCGTCCGCTAAATCCTTGAGCATGGCGTGGCGGTAGCGAATGCGGTCAATCTCGTCTTCCGCAGACATCAACTGTTCGAGTTCGTCTAAACCAATAACAAACTTCGACATGGCTTTTTGATAGCGAGCCATATCGGTTGAAGCGCGGTTGAGTAAGAGAAAATCTTTGAGCGCTGAGGTTTGATCGCGCAAAGAGACTTCTAACTCAAGAACGGTGTCGAGAGCTTGGTGAGTTCGTTCTTTACTCGCTTCGACCGATCGCTCGCCTCGCCTGGCAACCAAACGACTGCCACCGATGAGAGATACGAGCAAACCCAAAACAACAAGAGAAGAACCCAGCAACTTGGTCGCGATCTTCATGGATTTTAGCGAGCCTATTCCTCTAAGCTATCTTGTAACCGTCGAATCGGCTCGTAATCTTCATCTTGAACTAACGTGTAGCCGGCGGGTGCAACGCCCGATCCGATGACTCCCTCTGGTGCATTAATTAGCGCTTTTTGCAAGCGAGTTTTTAACTCCGGCGACATTTGATTGTTGATGGTAATTGGGTTAGTCGGAAGTGGATTGGACTCCCACAGCAACTTGTACTGTTCTGCTGGCAGTTTTCCGGTTGCTTGAGCATCCAAAAAGGTCTGTTTGGTCATTGCCGCTGCATCCACCGTCCCTGCGGCTAAAGCGGCTGCATTTTTATCGTGAGTGCCAGCATATTCCGTTGCGGCTAAATCTTGTTTGGGATCGATCCCTACCATTTTCAACTCCACGCTGGGGGCAAGGTAGCCGGAGGTTGAGGACTGGCTGACAAAACCGAAGCGCTTGCCTTTGAGATCTGCGAGGGAATTAATGCCGCTGTCTGTGCTGACAATAATAGAACTTGTGTACCACGGTCGCCCAGTCGATTTGTTAATGGGGGCAGCGAGCGGTTCCAGATTCGGATTGCGCTGTTTGGCTTTGACGTAAGAAAACGGCCCTAAATAAGCCATTTGTACCTTCTCCTCAACGAGCAAATCGATGGAGGTGTCGTAATCTTCAGTAAATTGGATATCGACAGGCAAGTTTAACTCTTCTTCTAGGTACTCTTTTAGTTTCGCCAACCGCTCCTTGCGTTCTTGCGCTTCGATGTCGCGATCGGGAATGATAGCAATCTTGAGAACTTCAATTTGCTGGGTGTCGGCTGCACTCTCAACGGAGGATTGAGAAGAGCGATGAGGGTTTTCTGTCGTTCCATCTGGGGGGTTAGTATTGCAGGCAACACTGAGAATCAGAACGGCAAGCGTTAAGCTGAGGCGAGGAGCGATCGCACGCATAAGAAAACTCCCAAACAATTGAATATTCAAGGCGATCGAGCAACTTGACTTGAGCCAAATCGCAGCGCGTACCGCGAGGTCGGCGGAGTCATCGCCTCTCAAAACCGCAACCCTACTGTACAAAAAAAAGAAGAAGCTTTTTGTTAGGTTTAAAACTCGACAATGACGGGGGTGTGGTCGCTGGGTTTCGGGAGCTTTCTCGGCTCGATATCAATGGTACAACTGGAAGCCCGCTCGTAAAGCGAGGCGGTCAAGTAATGATGGTCGATGCGCCAACCTCGATTGCGCGGAAACCCGCCTTGTCGATAGTCCCACCAACTGAAATGACCGCCATCGTCGGTAAATTTGCGAAACGCATCTCGCAACCCCAGTTCCAAAACCTTGTCCAGAGCTTGGCGTTCGGCGGGGGAGGCCATAATGTGGTTTTCCTTTTTGGGAGCGTAAATATCTCGATCCTCTAGAGCAATGTTGAAATCGCCGCAGATGCACAGTTCCCCAGGCGATCGCGCCAATAATTGCTGCAAATATTCCCAAAACAGCTCAAACCAACGCAACTTATAGTCATATTTCTCGCTTCCCACCGCCGACCCATTGGGAACGTAGACATTCACAATTTGTACCCCCTCTAGAACGCCGCAAATGGCCCTTTTTTGCTCGTCAAATGCCCCGGCTCGCTCTTCTCCCACAATGGGGGTAAAACCTGCCACAACAGCCTCTAGGGGAGTCTTACTAAAAATGGCTACGCCGTTGTATGCCTTTTGTCCCCAAGTGTAGAGGTGATAGCCCAACTGCTCGAAAGGTTCTCTGGGAAAATCCTTGTCCACCACCTTCGTTTCTTGCAAGCAGAGAACGTCAACCGAACTGCTTGCCAACCAATCCGCCACAATCTGCTGGCGAGAGCGAATGGAGTTAACATTCCAGGTTGCAACTTTCATTGAAATTCCTCAAAACTGAATCGAGACTCTACTCATGCTACCAAGGGGATCGCAATGTCAAGATACCCTGACATTGCGATCCCTGTCGATCCCATAAACTCGTAAATCCCTTAAATTTCCTGGGTTTTTCCCTTGACTTTGTGTCGCAATATTTTGTTACATATAACCAAGCGAGCGATCCCTAAGATTCTTTGAAATCTTGTGGGCGAGTGCGATATTTTCGCCGAACCCCAGACAGAGAGCGGCTCTCCAACACTAACCTCGTGGTTAGCGCTGCGATCGCCCCATCGTTCGCCCCAAAGCTGCCCTAAATCTCAACAGCAGCGTTGCAACTTAAAAGAAAAATTCTTGGCGAAACAGAGAGTTTCCAAACTCCACAACCCATCGCTTGCTGTCTTAAGTAAATTCGGATAAATGCCCTATGGCACAAGAACGCCAACCCCTAGAAGAAATGACGCTACGGCAACTCCGCAGAGTTGCCAGTAGATATAACGTCTCCCGTTACAGCCGAATGCGGAAATCGCAGTTACTGGCTGCTATTCAATCGATCGAACAGGAGCAGTTCCCTTCCAGTTCGACCGAGACACCGACCCCATCGGCCCCACCGGCCCCATCCAGTTCGCCCAGTCCATCCAGTCCAGTTGAGGTAAAAGAAACAGTGGAAGCAGCAAAATTTGAACTCGGTCAAGACGATCCCACCGGAGGCGACCTCGCCTCAGTTGACGAAGGACTGACCGATTTACCGGAAGGTTACGGCGAGAGTCGCATTGTCCTCATGCCGCGCGATCCCCAATGGAGCTATGCCTATTGGGACATCCCAAACGACCATAAAGAGGAATTACGCCGCCAAGGAGGACAACAACTGGCATTGCGCCTCTACGATGTTACGGACATCAATATCGAGAGCCAAAGCCCCCACAGCGTTCAGGAGTACCCCTGCGACGAGCTTGCCAGAGAATGGTACATCCCCATGCCGGTGAGCGATCGCGACTACGTTGCGGACATTGGCTATCGCTGTTTCGACGGACGTTGGTTGGTTTTGGCTCGTTCTGCTCCCGTGCGCGTTCCCCCCGTCTATCCCTCTGACTGGGTGGAAGATATCTTCATGACCGTCGGCTGGAACGACGAGCTGCGCGGTAAAACCATCTACACCCTGGTTCCTCCCAGCCAGCGTGCCGCAGCAGCAGAAGGAAACCCGATTTACGAAGAGATCTTCGGCATGGCCGAGTCGGCAGAAGCCCAGCGCATTGCAGGTTCTCTGTTTGGTTCCATGCAACACGTCCCCGCTTCCATGGCTCCCGAACAAGCCGTCAGTTCCTATGTCTTCCCCTCTGGCGTGGGAATGTGGGCGCTTCCCACTGCTTCTGGCGTGAATATGTCTGGCGTGGGAATGTCAGGTGCTGGTTTCTCAGCCTCCGCACCGCCGATGCGTCCTCGCAAGTTCTGGTTAGTTGCCGATGCTGAGTTAATCGTCTATGGGGCGACCGAACCCGACGCAACAGTAACGATTGGTGGGCGACCCATCAAGCTCAATCCCGATGGAACCTTCCGCTTCCAAATGTCCTTCCAGGATGGTTTGATCGACTACCCGATCATGGCGGTGGCTGCGGATGGCGAACAGACGAGATCGGTTCACATGAAGTTCAATCGCGAAACCCCTTCTCGCCGGACGAATACTAAGGAAGAAGCGACATTGGAGTGGATTTCCTAATTTCCTAATTCGTCCCTTTCGCTTCAACAGCTAAAACAATCCCCGATCGCGCGATCGGGGATTTTTGTGCGTTTGCCCGCAAGAATTCGATGTCAGCTCCGGTTTGAGGCTAAGATTTGACTGACCCCTCCCTTCGATCTCTCCATGACTCTCAAGGCAGTTTTATTTGATTTCAACGGTGTCATCATCAACGATGAGTCAATTCACGAGGAGTTGGTGAATGAAATTGTTGTGGGGGAAAACCTGCGCGTCAATCCTCAAGACTATAAAGAAGTCTGTTTGGGACGGAGCGATCGCGCTTGTTTGCGGGATATTCTAGAGCGGCGCGGGCGAATGGTGAGGGACGGAGATCTAGCCAAACTCATTGCCCGCAAAGCTCAACGCTACCGACAGCGTTTAGAAGGTCTAGAATCGCTCCCGATTTACCCTGTCGAAGAATTTCTCCTACAAGTGGGCAAGTTGGGGTTAGCGGTGGGATTGGTCACCGGGGCGCTGCGTTCTGAGGTGGAATGGATTCTCGATCGCGCCAGACTCAAATCCTACTTTCCCACAATCGTTGCGGGGGACGAGATCCCCACCAGCAAACCCGACCCCTATGGCTATTTACTCGCGGTCGAGCGCCTGAACCGCCAGTTTCCCGCCCTCAATCTTCAGCCCCAACACTGCTTGGCAATTGAGGATACACCTGCCGGAATTGAAGCGGCTAAAGCAGCCGGGATGCAAGTCGTGGGCGTGGCGAATACCTACCCGTTCCACATGTTACAGCGTCAGGCAAATTGGACGGTCGATCGGATTTCTGAGTTAGATCTCGCTTGGGTACAGGCTGTTTTTTCCGGGCGATCGGGCCCCAGCACCAGAGTGCAAGTGCTAGAATAGTTCGCGCGTCTTAAGGGGGATTAGCTCAGTTGGTAGAGCGCTGCGATCGCACCGCAGAGGTCAGGGATTCGAGTTCCCTATCCTCCATTTTGATAACTGTCGATTGACTAACTATTTGTCACCGTTGTCAAATTGATGTCATCTTGTCAATGGGGACGCAGTGATGTCCTATTTCTCATCTGATGACTCTCAAGAAACACCATTTTTTCCTTGAAGGCCGGGCGGGTTTAGAGTTCAGAGTACTCCTTCCCAGAAGCAAGCTACAGAATTCAGAGTTGAGGGACAAGTTCAATCCTCAATGAACAGTCTCCCCAATTCCCCAACTCCCGAATTCCCTATCTCCCTACTCCCTCACTGTTGACTGTTAACTGAACCCTACTCCCTCGCCGTCTGGCGCATCGGGTAAGATTCGCACGCGAGCAAACTTCAGGCCGGTGACTCCTTGGAGCGGTTCGACCGTCCCGGACTCAATCTTGCAGTCTACCCACCCTTCTCGCACAAGGTAGCGCAGGTACTGGTGATATTCGTTCCACTCTTCGTTGGTGGAGTAAACGACGGTGAGCATTCCCGGTTGGGTGATGCGGGTGCGATCTTTCGCATCGATCCCTTTATCAATGCGTTTTTTGACAATTTCGTAGCGCGTATCCCGCGTTCCTTGCACGTCAAAAAGTTTTTCGGTTTGTTCGTCGTGGAAAATATCGACTGTGGTTTCCTGCACGAGGATCAGGTGGGAGACTTCTAGGGGAATGTCAAATTCTCCGTGCAGTTTCAAACAGGTTCTGGCACAGTCGCACACCGCGCGCAGTTGCTCGTAGCGCAAACTGTGGAGGTGGAAGAGGGAGAATTGAGGATTGATGGAGGAACCCACATAGATGATGTGGTCAATCCCGTCGGCTACTTCAATATCGGCGTAGTGGGGGAGAATATTTTGCATTTTCTCTTGCCAGCGCTCCCAGGTTCCCCGAAGTTGCGCGTTGATGGCGTGTAGGGTGCGGTCGTAGCGATCGCGGGCCCGATAAACGCAGCCTCGCTCGTTGGCGCAAGCTTGTTCGTAAGCTTCAACGGCCGCGATCGCGGTATCGCACTGGCGGAAATAGTCAAAATAAACTTCTAGATGGTTCTTGAGGTAATCGACCGCACTGACTTCATCCTCAACCCGCACCTCTTCTGAGAGGCGATCGACATAGGCCAGCAAATCGAGCTTGAGTTGTTGGAGAAAGCCAATGTTTTGCTGGTTGCTCGCCGCCTCGATGATGGCGATCGCTAAGCGAAATTGTTCCAACAAGTCTGTTTGAATCGCTTGGTTGCGCTCTTTCGCCGATCCGCGCACGTCTGAGATTCCGTACATCGGGTAAACGTTTTTGAAGACAATTTGTTCCGGCGGTTTCCCCAAACTGCGCCGTTCTGCTTCTTGTAGGAAGCGCCAGGAAACGGAGGGGTGAATGCGGGTAAACTGGGCCTGGGTTGCTTGGCGCAACGCCGCTTTGAGCGCGGGAATAAGCGCGCTGGCGCGATTGGCATCGAGGCGATCGAAATTGTTGGCGCGATCGCTCCCCACGGCGGCCAGACCCAAAACAGCAGCGGACAGCGGTGCTTCTCCCTGCCAATCTTGCTTCAATAGGGGAATAAGCAACAGGGATTGGGTCCCGCGATCGCGCAGCATCCGTTCCAGTTCTGTGGGACAATCGCTCTCTAAATCCGGGACATTCCAAACGCGGTTGGCATCGGCGGCGAGGAGGAAATGGGAGCCTTCGAGCGCATCGAGGGGATACTCTATCGTTTCGGAGCTATCCTGCGAATTCCCCATCAAAACTTGAGCGAGATCGCCTTTAACGCTCAGTAGCAAGTGGCGATCGGCACTGAAGAGCGATCGCATTTGCCGGCCCAACGCCGCAAAATTCTCCGGTTGCAAGATTGACTCGCGTTCGAGCAGCAAGCTAATCAGGCGCTGGATGCGCTCCTGTGCGGTGATATCCAACCCCTCCCAAAGCAATTGTCCCGTCACGCGATAGTTCGACCACTGGATTCCCTCCTCCCAACGTTCGAGCAGTTCGGACAGATCCCCTTCGGCAAACTCGTCCAGGTTGGGATCGATGCGCTCGACCTTGAGATGATTGGAGCGCAGCCAAAACTCAATGTAGCGCGGTTCTGGACTGGGAGGGCATTTCAAGGCCGTAACAATGGGTTCGTCCAAGAAACGCCAATCCCCTTGGTCGAGCTGACAGATATCGCGCAAAATCAAGCGCAAGAGATGGCGGCGGTATAGTTGCGATTGGGCCACCTCATCAAAATCAACGAATAAATCGCACAGTCGAAGTTCCCGGCCTTGCCACTCCCCAACGTTCGGCGTAACCCCCGTGAGTTCGCCAAAGGAGTCGTTGGCGTGTTGGACGGTAAATGTTTTAGGATCGACCAGCGCGATCGCCAAACGACTTTGCCGGCCGGCCGAATTCAACCAATTCGAGTTGTCCGGCAGAATTTCAGTACCGGGAATGGGATCGAGAACGGGATTTTCCCAATCGGAGTTTGTCATGGCAAGGTACCCCTAGAGCGACGGCGAATAGTTCAGAAATGAATTGATAAGGAAGATGTAACGGTTTTTGTCTCAAGCTTATTGTCCATTGTCTCCTAAGTGTTTAATACGCAAGGCGGGAGGGTAGATCGGTATTTTTTCCGTCCCTTTTCGTTCAACGCGAGTTCGATAAACGATAATTGCCTCCCAACTGAAGCGATCGCGCGGCAAAACGCTACTTTTGGTTCATAATTACTACTGATATGCTTGATTGCTAGCACCGCTACGCGGAGTTCAGAATTCAGAGTTACGCCTAATGTGTATTAAAGGTTCAAAGCTTGACACTGCCTATTGCCTATTCCCTGTTCCCTGTTCCCTTGACCCAGCAAAGGTTTCAGATAATCCACATCAGACGTAAATGACAAACCCAAACATTCCCCTCGGTTCAGTCATCCAAGGGTCTCTCTCCCAAGGACTGGAAGTTCGCTTGCACCCCGATGTTTCGGTGGAAGATATGCGAGTGGGAAAATTTCTCGTGGTTCAGGGGGTGCGATCGCGCTTCTTCTGTCTCCTCACCGATGTCACCCTTGGAACTGCCAGTGCGAGAATTCTCACGAACCCTCCCGATCCCAGCGATGACTTTTTGCTCGAAGTGTTGGCGGGGAACGGAACCTTTGGGACGATTGAAATCTCTCCCATGCTTATGTTCACCCCCGGAGAGGGGAACGGAGTGGGGGAAAATGGCAGCAAAAAAGACAGTTCCCTCGCCTCCTTTGAAGTCCAAAGCAGTGCGGACTTGCAACTCCTTCCCGTCAAAACCATTCCCAGCCACTTCAGTCAAGTTTACGATGCCAGCGAAGCCGACTTTCGCGCCGTTTTTGGGTGGGAGGACGACCCAACAAGAAGGAACTTCGCGATCGGACAACCCCTCGATATGGACGTTCCCATTTGTCTCGACCTCGATCGCTTTGTCGAACGCAGCAACGGAGTTTTCGGCAAGTCCGGGACGGGAAAATCCTTCCTCACTCGCCTGCTCATTTCTGGCATTATCCGCAAAAAAGCAGCCGTTAATCTGATGTTTGATATGCACTCAGAATACGGGTGGGAAGCGGTTAGTGAAGGGAAACAATTCAGTACCGTGAAGGGGTTGCGCCAACTGTTTCCCGGCCAGGTTGAAATTTACACCCTCGACCCAGAAGCAACCAAACGCCGGGGAGTCCGGGACGCGCAGGAACTCTACCTCAGTTACGACCAAATTGAAATTGAAGATTTGCGCCTGGTCGGCCACGAACTCAACCTCTCGGAAGCAAGTCTCGACAACGCCAACATCCTGGCCTCGGAATTTGGCAAGTCCTGGATCGTCCAACTCCTGAACATGACCAACGAGGAAATTCAGCTTTTCTGCGAAGAGAAACAGGGCCACAAAGGGTCAATTATGGCCCTACAGCGCAAACTCATGCGTCTCGATAGCTTGAAATACATCCGGTCGGTCTGTCCCCACAACTACATCGACCAAATCCTCCAATCCCTTGATGCTGGAAAGCACGTCGTCGTTGAGTTTGGCTCTCAGTCGAATATGCTCTCGTATATGCTGGCCACCAACATGATTACGCGCCGCATCCACAAGAGTTACGTGCAGAAGGCCGACCAGTTTTTGCGCTCCAAGAACCCCCAGGATCGCCCTCAACCCTTGGTTATTACCATTGAGGAGGCGCACCGCTTTCTCGACTCCAGCATCGTCCACCAGACCATTTTCGGGACGATCGCGCGGGAAATGCGGAAGTACTTCGTCACCCTGCTGGTGGTGGATCAGCGACCTTCTGGGATTGACAATGAGGTGATGTCCCAGGTTGGCACGCGCATCACTTGTTTGCTCAACGATGACAAGGATATTGATGCAATTTTCACTGGCGTGTCTGGGGGCCAAAGTTTGCGATCGGTTTTGGCAAAGTTGGACTCGAAGCAACAGGCCCTTGTGTTAGGTCACGCCGTTCCGATGCCAGTTGTGGTGAGAACTCGCGCCTACGACAGTCAATTCTACGAAGAAATTGGCGAGACTTCTTGGGAGGAGAAGTCGGATGAGGAGGTGTTTGCGGCCGCAGAAGCAGCGAAGGCAGATTTGGGGTTTTGAAATTAGTCTTCAGGTCGGCGAAGCCTTTTGGTATTTCAACGATCTGGATGAAAACTCCGAACGAAATTGAGTCAATTGGATTATCTTGGGAGTAGGGAAAACAATCGCTCTTCCCGAAATAAATGCCAACATCCCTCACAAATGATGGTTACCTCTCCAGTCCTTCATACTTGGTCTGTTGAAGACTACAACCAAATGATTCACCAGGGGATTTTTCCGCCGGAAAGTCACGTCGAGTTAATCGATGGGGAAATTCTCGATATGCCTCCTCAAGACCCAATTCACAGCACTTGTATTTGCCTAATCGAAGAACTTTTTCGTCCTTTACTTCGGGGGAAAGCAACGCTGCGCGTTCAAATGCCTGTCAAGTTAGCGCGATCGCTTCCCAATCCCGATCTGGTCGTCGCGAGAGGGACAATTCGAGATTATGCCACAACGCACCCAGGGCCGCAAGCCGTTTTGCTGTTAATTGAAGTCTCCAATACAACCCTGCAATTTGATTTGGGTAAAAAGGCGATGGTTTATGCGAGAGATGAGATTGACGATTATTGGGTTGTTGATGTGGGGAACCGTCAATTGCACGTTTTCCGACAAGCGATCGCGGGCAATTATAGTCAACATTTAATCTTAGGTGCAGAGGAAACAATCTCTCCCTTTCACTTCCCTGACTGGGTTTTTAAGGTTGCCGATATGTTGTTGTGAGGGAGTGAAATTAGGACGTTGGTGGCGCGATAGCTGCGCCGACCTAGCAGTACGCGCTGAAGTCAAATAGTAGGGTAAACTTTTGGGGCTTGCCCTCATTAGAAACAATCTCAAACTTTAGAATGCGGGTTATCAGTCGCAAAATTATTCGCCAGTTTTGTCAAGCTCATGCAGACTCTTGTGAAGCACTTTACAATTGGTATAGAATCGCTCAAAAAGCTGACTGGCAAAATCTTCAGGATGTTCAAAAAACTTATAAAACGGCTGAAGCTGTTGGCAACTTCACAGTTTTCAATATCAAAGGCAATCACTATCGCTTGATTGTTGACATTGTCTATCCTGCCCGTCGAATTTACATCAAATACGTTTTAACTCACGCCGAATACACCAAAGATCGATGGAAAAATGACCCTTACTTTTAATTCGGATACTTATACTAATTTACTCGTTAAATATCAACCTAAAGTTATCAAGACTGAAGTTGAAAACGAGCGAGCAATTTCCTTGGCTGAAGAACTCGATTGCCGCTCTCATCGAACTCCAGAGGAAGAATCTTTATTAGAATTACTCCTTTTACTGATTGAAAAGTTTGAGGAGGAACACTATCCGATACCCCAATCTTCAGGACGCTCGATATTACTTCATTTAATTGAAGAAAATGATTTGAATTCCGATGATTTAGCTGGCATTTTAGGCAATCGAATCAACGTAACGGATATTATTCATGGCAAACAGAGCATGAGCCAATCTCAAGTCCGTAAGTTAGCCAACTATTTCAATATCGACGAGAAATTGTTAACGAGTTAGAGGCCGGTTAAGTCAAGTGAAACGCGCCCCAATGAACGCTTACTGCTGTTTGGTTATTCTGCGAGAATCTGCTTCGCATCTACGTTCCTCAACCTAACCTACAAAACTGCAATTTGATTTGGGTAAAAAGGCGATGGTTTATGCGAGAGATGAGATTGACGATTATTGGGTTGTTGATGTGGGGAACCGTCAATTGCACGTTTTCCGACAAGCGATCGCGGGCAATTATAGCCAATATTTAATCTTAGGTGCAGAGGAAATAATCTCTCCCTTACACTTCTCTGACTGGGTTTTTAAGGTTGCCGATATGTTGTTGTGAGGGAGTGGAGTTAGGATGTTGGTCACGAGATCGCTGCGCCGACCTAGCAGTAAGCGCTGAAGATAGAGCAAATACAATACACTAAAGAACTTGTTGTGTTTCTGAGTCTAAGTTTTTTATATACTCCCAAATTAAATCTGAAGCCATTTTTATAATAGGTTTTTGAGTGTGTCGAGCTATTTGTATAAGTCCTCCAACATTAAGCGTATTAATTTCAGTTAAAACTCGGCGATCCTTATCAATAAGAGTATCAAAGCCATATATTACTATTCCTCTCGCTTTCATTTCAGGATCGATTGTTTCAACCATTTTGATTTCATCTTCTTCAATCTCTGCGGCGCGCACTGTTCCGCCTTGGCTTAAGTTACACAGCCACGATCCTTGGGTTGGAATACGCAAGATCGAGCCAAGTATTGTTCCATTAACGACAACTATTCTTTTATCGCCTTCTGCAACTTTTGGAAGAAAACGCATTGCTAGCATAGTCTTATGAGACTTAAGTGCTTCTTCAATCGCGCGATATCCATCAGAAAGTGCTACTTCTTCATTTTCTAAAAAAGCTCGATTGGAGTCTAATCGAATCAGACCTTTTCCTCCGTAATTACATAGCGGTTTCAACACGATTGGAAATCTAGAAGCAAAATCTTCCACTTCTGATAGCTGCTGGCATAACTTCATTTCAGGGCATAAGTCAGGAAATCGCAACAAAAAATCTTTAGAGCTTGTTTCTTTTATTCCTGATGAGTCGTTGATAATATATTTTTCATGAAAAGTATCAGAGATAAAATCAAGAAAATGATTAGAGACAGGACGATCTAGTCTCAGGAAAACAACATCGTAATTTCCAATATCTATGCGAAAATCGCGATCGTACCACCAATTAAAATTCTCATATTGATAATTCTCATCTACGGATTTTCCAAGCGGCTTTGTTTCAACAGAGCCTTCAAAAAAGTTTGAATTTTCATCTTTTGCACGCGACATAACAACTACATCTTCGCAGGCAGTATTTTGACTCATTTCCCACAATAAAGAATAAATAGATTCAGCCGAACTATGAGTTTTGTGATCTGTTAAAACAAGAATTTTATACTGACTCATTTATCATTAATACCTTGTTGTAGTTTTTTTGCCCATTTTTCATCTAATTCTAATAGGTATTTATATGCACGAGGGTTTTTATTGCGTCTGCGGTCGTTAATAAACTTTTGAAAAGCATAGACATATTTACGAACAATTCCTGCTGTCATCTCATAAGCAACTTTTTCATCAACAATTTCAAGCTCAATTGCCAATGCTAAATTTTCCCAATGAGCTAACAATGCACTAATTACAGTATATTTGGAAGGATCTTCTTTTAATTTTTCTCCTATCTCCTTCATTGTAATTGGCTCTTGAATTGTTTGTATATTTCCAAATGCTGCATCTAAATCTTTTCTGATTTGCTGTAATTGCTGATTTTTAGACAAGGAATATTCAAGTGCTTTTTCCTTTCTGACCCAATTATATTGAATTTCATTCTGATTTTTCAATTGTTCGATTTGCTTGCTAACAAGCGTTGCTTGCTGCTTTGATGCTTGTATCTGATGCTCTAGTTGCTGTGCCAAAAGGTCTATATAGCTTTTGGAATCTCGATCTTGCTGTTTGATTTGTTTTCTCAAAAAATGCAACTGACAAGTTGCGGCCACTAAAGTCCCTATCATTGAAAAAGCTATTACGACTTGCATTAAATCTGCAACTGTATCCATTTTGACTACTCCAAAGTGAAAACAAGTGTTATGAAAAGTTTTGGATGAAAGCTTATCTTTAGATTGATTGCGATCGCTTGTCATAAGTCAATCACAAAAGCTCAATAAAAATGCGATCGCACAGTATCAGGAAAATAAGTACTTCTCCGGTCTGCTCGTCTAACCAGAAGTTTCAATCAAGAACTAAAGATAGCTATAATCACAATGACAACAATAACTCCTAGAAGCAGAAGCCACCCTAAGCTAGAGTCAGGATCTTTGAGTCCAGAAATAGGAATGCGATTTGACTTTCAATATCATATTGGAAAAAGTTGAGAATTGTTTTTTTGTCCTCTGCAACATCCATTTCTGAAAGCATTGCATAATAGCCGAAAGATTCTAGATAGTCCTCTAGAGCTTGATTGTAATTCTCTTGATCGAAGAAATATTTTGCTCGTTCGTAGTGCTTTGTGAATTTGTCTTGACAATGATTTTTTACTGAGCTTTGACTCATTTCCTAAACCTCAATCACAAAAAATCTATTCATCATGCTAGATCGGATCAAAATGAAGACAATTCTTGTTATGACTTTGACTTATTTGCCAGTCCAAAAGGAATACAAATTAGAACAAATGAAATTTGAAGCCAACTAATTATTGGGTAAATGTGCCAAATCCAAGGTGAATGCTCAATTTCGCCAAATTTTCCCTGATGTCTTGCAAAACCGTCGAGCAAAATACCGAGTCCAGCCATCGTAGGTGGAACGAGGGATAAACTTAAAGCTGACATCAATGCTGCGTAAAGAGGGAGTTCACCGGATAGGATTCCACCGATCGCGAAAATTACTCCCATTGCTGCTCCCATGAGCAGCCAACTCACTAGATATTTTTGCTTGAATTTTCGACTTTGTGATTCCATTTATTTCAAAAGATGATGATTTACAACTGAATGCCAAGTCAACTGCATGAGTCACGTCTAAAGTTTTAGAATACTCAATGGTTTGGGAGTACAAAAACGTTTAAGTAGATACTGAATAACTCTACAAAAAATCCTCAAATATATACGCGATGACGAGTTTTTATTTTTCCTGTATAAACTGCTTTACCATTAATGGAAATTTCTCCGTTGGGGACTGGTTCAAAATAAGAAAACTCTGCTTTGCCGTTAGAATTGGTTTCTAAGCTCTTAATTCCTCCAGCAACCCAAGATTTGTCGTACAGCGACACCCGCACGCCTTTTGCAGGTTCTCCTGTTTTGTTAGAGATAACTTCGATAACAACCATGTTTTCTCCTTCATGCTGCTCTTTTGCTCTTGTTCCCATCTAAACCCACACCCCAGAGGAGTGCAGATACTTGAAACCAATTTGAAAACAATTTCAGAGCAACTTGCGTAAAAACCTGGCAAAACCCCTGATAAGTATTTAGAGGCGCAGTCCAGTCGCCGAAACCTTACAGTCGGAAATGGGGGAAGAACGTTGATGTCAGAGTCCAAACGCGATCGCGCGGTAGCACTCACGCCAAGTTTGCACAAAAAACTCAAACAGGCGTTTCAGAAGAAATTTCAGTCGGTCGAGTCTCTGTTGAAGCGGTGGGAACAAGATGCGGAGTACTGCGGCGATCCCCCTGCTGCGGAAGTTGTGAAAACTATTCTCGACTCTGGTGTGCGGGAGAAATACGAGTACGGGATAATTAACGGCCTATGTCAGGTCTTGCTCGATCGACCCTATCGAAATCATGGAAAGAAAAGGGTTCCGCCAACCTTGAAGCGAGAACTGTGCGAAAAATTCGAGCGGCGTTTTAAGATCGGTTCAAAGGTTTGTTGGGAAGAGTTCAATAGCGCTTGGACGGACGAACTGAATGACTCCGATCCGCCGCGTTCCCAAACGCTGCGAAATTTCTTCGACTCCCCACAGCGAGATAGCTGCGAACATTGGTTACTTGATGGGTTGTGTCGGGTGTTGCTGGACTGTTCCTTTGAGGAGTGGCGGGAAGATGCTGGTAATTCAAGCACGATCGTGCTTCTCGATCCAACTTTCCCAACGTTAGACTGCGACATCACCAACTGGGTGGGTCGAGAAGAGTTGGTCGCAGCATTACTCGAAGCGTTGACCAAGGACTGTCGCCTCCTGTCTCTGGTGGGGATGACGGGAATTGGGAAAACCGCTTTGGCGCAAAAATTAATGTTGGATAAGCAACTGAAGCAGATGCTTCCTAACCTGAGAACGGTTAGTTTCGACTGCGAGTCGCCAACCTTCGAGCGAGTTGCACAGACGATTTTAGGGGATGCGGTGCAAAGCGAGGCGTTACAGAAAGACCCCGCTCGCGTCGTCCGTTCCACCCTCGCACAGTTGCAGTCCACTCCCTATCTCCTGATTCTAGATATGTTGGAGGTGGTGCTGGAACCCGATGGGGATGGCGGGTTCCAATTTGGCGATCGCGCTTTCAGTCAATTTTTCGATGGTATTGTCAAGGCGGCGCAAATGCCAAGTCGCGTTATCATCACCTCCCAGTACCAACTTCCACCCCTAGTGGTACTTTAGCGAAAAAAGACTCTGTGGAGGAGTTAAAGTAGACAGAGCAATCATTTTAGGTCAGTTCTCGTTCGATGAGAGAAACAAAATCCACAGCCATGCCCCCCTGCTTCGAGCGATGGTGC
>Ga0207422_1002432_pt1 | contig 24546 bp, 22 predicted proteins | sample MarCyaLeptolynsp_FD_187757 | JGI IMG/M metagenome (GOLD analysis project Ga0207422, IMG submission 187757) | Marine cyanobacterial communities from Panama - species 1 Leptolyngbya sp. (SPAdes) | ecosystem: Environmental > Aquatic > Marine > Unclassified | place: Panama: Panama City | collected... | reverse complement strand
GGGCGCAAACGGCAGCCGGCGGGTCAGAAATTCCGCACACCAGCGACCAGAGTATTCAATCATCTCGCCCATATGCGCCGGAACCGGAAGCACGGGGGCGGCGAGCCAGTCAACGGTGATCTTGTTTGCGCTTTCCAGCCGGGTCTGCATCTGAAGCAGCGACGTTTCCGGGGCGAGCGTCAACTCAAACGCAAGCGTGAGATCAAGCGACGTGTCCTTGTAGACAAGCGTCAGTCCGTGCTCGGACGAGGCTTCGCTCGCAAAACGAAACGCAGGCGTCAGCGGTTTGCCGTCGGCATCGCGCCCGGTCAGTCCTGTTTGACCTGGAAACGTCTGGGACGCTTCGGGGTTCAGGCTGATGGGGGCGTTTCGGTCAACCATGCCCCCGGTCACGTCAGTTACAGAAGCCGCTGCGAGTGAACGCAGCGACTCTTCTTCCGGAAGCGGCGGGCCCCAATAAATTGCCTCAGGCAAACGGTCCCCGAAGCTGGCGAGTACCAGGCTTTGATGAGCATCGCCAAGATGCCAGGTCCTCGCCTGCATTCCCAATACTCCCACACTCTCTTTTGTTTCCAGACCGCCCCCGATATGGACGGTCATTTAACAGCCCCGAGTGTCAGGCCGGCGATGAAGTGCCGTTGCATCAAAAAGAACATGGCGACCGGGGGCAGGGCCGCAACAATGGAGCCCGCGCTCATCAGGTGATAAGCGGCGCGATATTGTGCGTTGAAGGAGGTGATCCCGGCGGTGACCGGCTGGCTTTCCACGCCCTGTGTCAGAACGATCGCCCAGAAATAGTCGTTCCAGATGAAGGTGAACATGAGGACGGCGAGCGCGGCGATTGCCGGCTTCATGAGCGGAAGAACCACGAACCAGAAGATCCGCCATTCGGAGATCCCCTCCACGCGCGCCGCTTCAATCAGCTCGAAGGGCAGGGCGCGGATGAAGTTACGCATGAACAGCGTACAGAAGCCCGTCTGGAATGCGACGTGGAACAGGACCAGGCCGGTGATTGTGTTGTAGAGGCCAAGCTGCAGGGTGAGGTCGCGGACGGGTACCATCAGGATCTGGAACGGCACGAAGTTGCCGGCGACAAACATGAAGAAGATCCAGATGTTTGCCTTGAACTTGTAGATGCCCAGAGCAAACCCGGTCATGCAGGAAAGGGCGACCGCGCCGATCACCGTCGGTATCGTGATCTTGAACGAATTCAACAGATACTGCGGCATGTCGGATGCCGTGAACACCAGCCAATAGTTGGTGAACCCCTTGAATTCGGACGGCCAGCCCCAATAGTTCGCGTTGGCGAAATCCGAGTCCGGTTTGACAGAGAAGATGGCGACCGCGATGAGCGGCAGCAGCCAAAGGATCAGCGCGAGCGGCAAAAGCGACTGATAGGTCACCTGCCAGGAGCGGGACGTGCGTTCGATCGGTGTCGGAAACATGTCAGCGCGCCTTTTCTTCTTTGTACATCGACCACAGGAAGTAGGCGATGAAGGCCAGCATGATCAGGAACAGCACCACGGCGATCGCCGCGCCATATCCCATGCGGAAACCGTATTCGGAGAGCGCAACCTCAAACATGTAGAAGCTGAGGACGCGGCTTGCGCCGAACGGGCCGCCATTGGTCATCACCGAAATCAGGTCGAACGAGCGCAGGGCACCGATGATGGTCACAACGAAAGCGATGAACGTTGCCGGGCGCAACTGCGGCACAATGATGTACCAAAGCATCTTCCAGCCCTTGGCACCGTCCAGGCGGCCGGCTTCGATCTGTTCCGGATCGACGGCGTTCAGGCCGGTCAGGTAGAGGATCATGCAATAGGCGGTCTGCGGCCAGAGGCCGGCGACGATAATGCCGACCGTTACCCAGTTCTCGTCACCCAGAACGTTCACAGGGGGTAAGCCGACTGACCCGAGCAGCACATTGAGGATGCCGAAGGTCGGATCGTAGAACCATGTAAAGACAAGTCCGACGACAACCTGCGAAATCACGAACGGGAAGAAAAACAGCGACTTGTAGAGCCGGATGCCGGTCACCGTCTGGTTCAGGAACAGTGCGATGAACAGACCGGCCGGAATGGCGAGCAGATAGAGAAACAGCCAGATGACGTTGTTTTTCAACGACGTATAGAATGCTTCATCCCAGTAGAGTTCTTCGTAGTTGTACAGACCGACATATTCCGCCTGTCCGAGACCGTCCCATTCGTAGAGCGACAGGTTGAAGGACTGGAAGATCGGGAAGATCACGTAAAACAGGAAAAACAGCATACCTGGAGCCAGAAACAGCCACGGAGTGAGTTGTTGCTGGTTACGGTGCCACCACGAGCTCTGGTGGTCTTGGGCAACGGACGCTTGGGCCATGTTTGCCTCTTCAGGATTGGCTACTGGGACCAGTTAAAGGGGACAGGATGCCGAAGCACCCTGTCCGGTTCCGTTGGTTGCGGAACTACTTGTAGATGCGCTCGCGAGCGCGATCGAGGCGAGCCAGGATGTTGTCGAGATTATCCGGCTTGACCATGAACTCCTGCAGACCTTCCATGGCGACTTTCGCCATTTCGGCAGGGGCATCGCGGTCGAAGAACTGCGCAACGCCGCCCGGGGAGTTGCTGGAGAGCATCTCGAAGCCTTCCACGAGGAACTTGTCGTCATCGACGGAAGACTGGGCATTGACCGGCAACTGGCCAAGGTTCTGACCGTTGTTGATCTGCGTCTGGACGTCCGGGGACACCACAAACCGCAGGAACTCGCGGGCCGCTTCCTTGTTCTGGGCATTTGCCGGAATGTGGAACGTGTCCGTCGGTGCGTCTTCAGCCTTTTCGATGCCCGGAGTGATCTCGACGAACTGGTAGAAGTCGAGCTGATCATCGGAGAGGCCGGCATCGCGCAGCGGTGCCACGGCAAAGTTGCCCATCAGATAGGCTGCAGCGTCGCCCTGAACCATGAACGGAAGAGCTTCCTGCCAGCTATATGTCTGGTGGTTGTCGATGAACGCGCCCATGTCGATGAGCTCGCGCCAGTTGGCGAACGTCTTGCGGACTTCATCCGACTGCCAGGATGCCTTGCCGGTGAGCAGGTCCATGTGGAAGTCGAAGCCGTTGGTGCGCATGTTCAGGTAGTCGAACCAGCCACCTGCAGTCCAGAGGAACTTGGTGCCGATCGTGTAGCACTTCTTGCCGGCATCGATGATCTTCTGGCAGTTGGCCTTTTCTTCTTCCCAGGTCGTCGGCTCGCTCAGACCCAGTTCGTCGAAGATGTCTTTGCGGTAGTAAACGCCCCACTGATAGTAGGTGTAGGGAACGCCCCACTGTTTGCCGTCAATGGTCATGGCACCCTTGGTCGATGCCAGGTTCTCCGCGATTGCCGGCTCCGCCCACAGGTCGGAAACGTCTTCAAAGAGACCGGCCTCGACGTAAGGACGCATGCGGTTGGCCGCATACCAGGTGGCAACGTCCGGCGCGTTCGCGGTCAGGAAGTTGCGGATCTGGGTCTTGTAGGCTTCGCGATCGATCACAGTGGTCTCGATCTCGAGATCAGGGTTCTTTTCCTGAAACTGCGAAATCATCTGTTCCATCGTGGCCCGTGGCGCCGGGTTGGATGTGTCGAGGAAGATTTTAAGTTCGCCGGTTAGGCCTTCAGCAGATGCAGAGCCCATTGAGGCTGCCAGAATGGCAAAAGCCGCAGCGGACGTCTTCAACATGGAACGCATGGTGTCCTCCCTTTTGGTTCCATTATGTGAAACTTAGTTTTGTATATTGATACTTTGCGGTGATCAGGTTAAGTTGTCAACAGGTTCGGCGCAAAGAAACGGGCCGATGGAGGAAAATATGAACAAACAGGCGAGCCCGACGAGCAGCGACGGGACCGTCGGCAAAGCGCTCGACGTGCTCGACAAGGTCGCGGCGGTCGGGCGGCCCGTCCGGTTTACCGAGCTGTTGTCCGACAGCGTTCATCCCAAGGCGACGCTCTACCGTCTGCTGCAGACGCTGGTGAGCCAGGGCATGCTGGCCTATGACGAAAACCAGCAGACCTATTCACTCGGGATCCGCCTCGTTCGCCTCGCCCACGCCGCCTGGCGCCAGAGTTCCATAGCGCCAATCGCGCGCCCGTTTGTCAGAACGCTTGCCGAAGCCGTTGGCGAGACTGTTCACCTGGCGCAGCTGGATGGCGGCCAGGTCCTTTACGTGGACAAACGAAACGCCATCAATCCCATCGACATGTATTCCCAGGCCGGAAAGATCGGCCCTGGTTATTGCACCGGTGTCGGCAAGGCCTTGCTGGCATTTCTGGAGCCGGCCGACCTCGATGAAGCGATCAAGAAGCAGTCTTTCTACCGGTACACGCCTTCAACACTGGCGAGCGAGGATGCGCTGAGGGCGGATCTGGAAGACATTCGCAAGGAAGGCGTGGCGTTCGACCGGGAGGAGCACGAACCTGGAATCGTTTGCATTGCCGCTCCGGTGCTGTCTTCCAAAGGACGGCCGATCGGTGCGCTCTCCGTCACAACATCAACGTCCCGCAAGACACTGGAAAAGTTGTCTGAAGTGCGCCCCGTGCTTTTGAAGACGGCCTCCGAAATTGCGGCTGCCGTGGAGGATTGGCAGTTCCCTGCCTGAGAAAATTTAAGGGAGAAGAAAATAAATGTCTGGCGTCACTCTGACCAAAGCCGTGAAGAAATATGCCGACTTGCAAGTGATCCACGGCGTGGACCTTCAGATCGACCATGGCGAATTCTGTGTTTTTGTCGGTCCGTCCGGCTGTGGCAAGTCTACGCTGCTGCGCATGATCGCCGGGCTTGAGGAAACAACCACCGGGCAAATACAGATCGGCGGGCGGGACGTCACCAGGCTTGACCCTTCCGAGCGGGGCGTCGCGATGGTGTTCCAGACCTATGCGCTCTATCCGCATATGTCGGTTGAAGAGAATATGGGGTTCGGGCTGAAGATGAACGGCCACCCCAAGGCGGAGATCGCCGAGAAAGTGGGTGAAGCCAGCCGGATCCTGAAGCTCGACCCGTACCTGAAGCGTAAACCGAAAGCGCTTTCCGGCGGCCAGCGTCAGCGTGTTGCCATCGGTCGCGCGATCGTTCGGGGACCGGAAGTGTTTCTTTTCGACGAGCCGCTCTCCAACCTCGACGCAGAGCTTCGTGTCGACATGCGCGTTGAGATCGCCCGGCTCCACAAGGACATCGGCGCAACCATGATCTACGTCACCCACGACCAGGTCGAGGCGATGACGCTGGCGGACAAGATCGTGGTGCTGCGCGCCGGCAAGATCGAACAGGTCGGTTCGCCGATGAAGCTTTACTCCGATCCCGACAACAAGTTCGTAGCCGGGTTCATCGGTTCACCGAGCATGAATTTCATTGAAGGCGTTGCTGCCGAGGGTGGAGTGCACGTGCCGGCCTTCGGCGACATGACCGTACCCACTTCCGTCTCTCTGCCTGACAAAGGAAAGAAAGTGCTCGTGGGTCTTCGGCCTCAGCACCTGAAGATTTCCGAGAGCTCCGAAGGCGCGACAGTCGACCTGTGTGAACAACTCGGCGGTGTTGCCTATTCCTACCTGATTTGTCCGACGGGCGAGCGCATCATTGCCGAGACCAAGGGCGAGGATGCACCGGTCTCCGAAGGTCACGTCCAGATTACATTCGATCCGTCCTCGGCCATGTTCTTCGATGCTGAGACGGAAGAGCGCTTGCGGTGAAGTCAGATGGCTCGCGTCGCTGGGTCTGAGACTGCGCGGGCATCTGTTTCGTTTTTGGGTCTATGACCTAGGTCCGGCCAGGTGCTGCAATCGAGTTTTGAACGGAGAATGTTTCCAGGAACATGTCGGCAGACATTGGCCGCGCAAGGCCAAAACCTTGAAGAATATCGCAGCCGATCGCCGTCAACGCCTCGATTTGCGATTGCGTTTCCGCGCCCTCGGCGATGACCTCGACGTTCAGTGTCCGCGCAATGTCGACAATCGATTGAACAAGTCTGCTCATTGTGGCGTCGCTGTCGACATTTGCGGTGAGCGTCCTGTCGATCTTCAGGCGCTTGGGACGAATGTTCACAAGACTGGCTATCGATGCGTAGCCGCTGCCGAAGTCATCGATCTCGATTTCCACGTCGAGGTTGCGCAACTGCCGCAGCGTTTGGCGGATCTGTTCGTTCGTGTCGTCCAGATAGGTGGATTCAATCAGCTCAAACGAAAGAGAAGGGACTTTGTCCTTAAAGCCTGCAATTGACAGCAGTAATCCGGGATCTGCCAATCGGCCGGACGAAACATTCACCGCCAGCCGCGGAAGCACGAGCCCTGCATCACGCCACATGCCAGCCGCCGACAGGGACTTTGCCAGGACTTGCCGGTCGATTTCCGCGACACAGTTCATGTCTTCCGCATATTGCAGAAAGTCTCCCGGTGCCAGAATTCCCCGAACAGGATGGTGCCACCGCACCAAGGCTTCCGCCCCGGCCAGCTGAAGGCTTCCGGCAAAAAACTGAGGCTGAAAGAAAGGAACGAAGGACTCGCCTTCTTCGAGTGACCGTTGAATTTCTTCCTTTGTTTGGCGGACGTAGGCGGCCTTAACGCGCATCTGATCACTGTAAAGCTCGAACCGGTTCTTGCCGGAATGCTTTGCTTGATAAAGCGCGTGATCGGCGTTCCTGAGCAATTGTGAGGCGTCGGGTGTGCTTTCGTCCAGCAACGCTATGCCGACGCTGACCCCGACGCTGAAGGAACTGCCCTCAACAAAGACGGGGCGCGCGAGTTGGGCGATGAGCTGCTCGCTGAATGCAATCGACCTCTCCGCGGAGGCATTGTCCCGAAGTATTGCAACGAATTCATCGCCGCCAATCCGGGCGATGAAATCACCTTCCTCTGACAGGTCCCGGAGCAGATCCGCAACCAGGCGCAGAACCGTATCGCCCGCGGCGTGGCCGAGCATGTCATTTACGTCTTTGAAATGGTCGAGATCGATGTGCAGGAAAGAGGTCGTGCTGTCTTTCGCCGAATTCTCACAGAACTTTTCCGTGAAAACCTGCTCCATGTATCTGCGATTGGGCAGACAGGTCAGACTGTCGTGCAATGCGGTGTGCTCAACGTTCCGTTTGGCGTTCAAGAGCTCCTGATTTCGCTTCTCAAGCTCGGTTTTCGTCTCGATCAGATCGGTAACGTCGGAATTGGTTCCGACGATCCGAATGGGAGCAGAGGTTGAGTCCCTGACGACCTTTCCGCGCGAGCGCCACCATCGCCAGGATCCATCCCTGTGCCGCATGCGGTAGGTGACGTTATATGGGCTGTCGTTCAGGAGGAGCTTTTCATAGTACTCCAGAACGCCGTCGATATCTTCCGGATGAACCCGGCTCTGCCACCATTCGAAGTCGGAGGGCGGATCGTCGTATTGTTCTCCCAGAAGCTTAAAATTCTGGTCGGAGAAATAGACCCGTCCGGTGACGTTATCGAGGTCCCAAACTCCGTCATAGGCTGCGTGGATCGCAAGATCGTAGCGTTCGTTGGCTTCGCGGGCTTCCTCGACGGCGCGCGAAAGCTTGTCATTTATCTCTTCAAGTTGTCCGGAGACCTGACCGCGGTCCTCCCGGTCCATGGAGAACCCAAGCAGCTCCGCGATCGAAGCGGTAAACGCGATTTCATCCGGTGACCATTCACGGCGAACATCTACAGTCTCAACACAAACGACGCCGCGAGGGCCCCCGGCCGACCGGATTTGTGCGTCGAGCATGGAGAGAATGCGATTGGGTCTCAGATAATGTTCGGTAAATTCCGACGTACGCGGATCCTGATCAGCGTCGTTTGCCGCGATAACCCGCTCGGTCAGGACTGCTTCGAAATATTTCGGGAAGTCGTCTACCGACAATTTGATATCCGAAACATGTCGATCTTCATCGGCCAGATAAAGGGCGATACAGTCGATTGCTTTCTTATCGGGCGTTACCGACCAGGCACTCACGCGTTGAGCCCGCAGCTGTTTTGCGGTTTCTTTCGTGACAATGCGCGTGAACTCTGCGCTGGTGCTTTTGTCACCCGTATAGATGCGCATCAGTTCGTCGAGAGAAGCATTGAAATTGCGGATTCTTGAAAGAACGTCCGTGTTTTCGTTGTTCTGCAAGTGCATCGAATACTCCGCAACCGATCCGGTCCCCCAGCGTAATCTAACGGGATCGAGCTGAAAGAGTATTAAGCCGGCTGTTCACAGATTCCGTGAAGATTTTCGTTCAAAATTTCTTTAATGCGCACGAATTAAACTATAAGTCATCATGAATTGAATTCGTCGCCAGCAGGTTGCATGTTGACGATGAAAGTACTTATCGAAAATTGCCTTTGTGCCGCCTTGCCGTCAGCGAAAGTCTGGCGCCGTCATCCAAATGAAGTCTCCTGACCGGATTTGCAGGCAGGCATTCCCGCCCATTGCGCGCTTCAAGGGCTCCGCGCACATGGCGCTCCGACACACCGGTCGTCGGGGTTTTGCGTAGAGTTGTAGCGTGCGGGCCAGTGAGAGAGTGAATTCCTATCCCCGTACCGAGAGCATTCTGATGTTGACATGAATACTGATTCAGGTTTCATATATGGATCAGTGCCGGGCGGATTGAAGGCGTTTTCTGGCTGCGAAAGCAGGCGACCTTCGACCCCGCTTATGCGCACACTGGGAGGAGTTATGATGACCAAACGCGTTTTCCGCCGGGCCGTGCCGTTTCTGGCAAGCCTGGGTCTTGCTGTGGCAGGAGCTGCCGGCGCTCTTGCTGAAGACATCAAGATTGCTCATGTCTACGGCAAGACCGGCCCGTTCGAAGCCTATGCCAAGCAGTCCCATACGGGCCTGATGATGGGACTTGAATATGCGACCGACGGCACGATGGAAATCGATGGCCGCAAGATCGTGGTCATCGAGAAGGATACGCAGCTCAAGCCCGACATTGGAAAGGCCGCGCTCGCCGAAGCCTATGGCGACGACGAGGTCGATATCGCCGTCGGGCCCGTTTCCTCCGGCGTGGCGCTTGCGATGCTGCCGGTTGCCGAGGAATACGAGAAACTGCTCATTGTAGAACCTGCCGTCGCCGATTCCATCACCGGATCCAACTGGAACCGATATGTGTTCCGCACCTCACGCAACTCTTCCCAGGACGCGATCGCCAATGCCGTGGCACTCGGCCAGGAAGGGGTTTCGATTGCAACACTGGCACAGGACTATGCTTTCGGTCGGGATGGTGTTGCAGCCTTCAAGGAAGCCCTTGAAGGAACCGGCGCCAAGCTTGTCTTTGAGGAATATGCTCCGACCGATACCAAGGATTTCACCGCCAACGCACAGCGTATCTTCGATGCTCTGAAAGATGAGCCGGGCCGAAAGTTCCTGTTCGTCATCTGGGCAGGTGGCGGCAATCCGATCGGCAAGATCCAGGCAATGGAGCCGGAGCGGTTCGGGGTCGAGATCGCGACCGGCGGCAACATTCTGGCGGCGATGAAGGCCTACAAGGAATTGCCGGGCATGGAAGGCGCGACCTACTACTACTACGAGATCCCGAAAAATCCGGTGAATGACTGGCTGGTTTCCGAGCATCAGAAACGTTTTGATGCACCGCCTGATTTCTTTACCGCTGGCGGCATGTCCGCGGGCATCGCGATTGTTGACGCCATTCGCAAGGCTGGTTCGACGGACACGGAAGAGCTGATCGCTGCGATGGAAGGCATGGAGTTCGAGACGCCGAAGGGCAAGATGGTATTCCGTGCCGAAGATCACCAGGCGCTTCAACCCATGTATCACTTCAAGATCAAGGTTGATCCGGACGTGGAATGGGGCATTCCGGAATTGGTCCGCGAACTGAAGATCGAGGACATGAACATCCCGATCCGCAATCAGTAATCCTGGTGGTGCGTGCCACGGTTGGTGAGCGCGCACCTCTTCCGGAAAATCTGTAAGATCGCCCGGCCGGCTGAATGCTGACCGGCCGGGCAGTCCATGCCCGAAGCCTCAAACCAACAGGATGGCAGGCTGTGGCCGAAGAACATCCCATTCTGGTAACCAGCGACCTGACGATCCGCTTCGGCGGTCATGTTGCGGTAGACCAAGTTTCCTGCAGTTTCGACCGTGGTACGCTGACGGCAATCGTTGGTCCGAACGGTGCCGGAAAAACGACCTATTTCAACCTGATATCCGGTCAGCTTCATGCCAGCAGCGGGCGCGTCACGCTCAACGGAGAAGACATCACCAGAATGTCCGTGCCCGAGCGGACGGACCGTGGGATCGGGCGGGCCTTTCAGCTTACGAACTTGTTCCCGACCTTGAGCGTGCGCGAGAATGTGCGCCTGGTGGCGCAATCGAGGGCGCGCAAGGGCTTTGATCTTTTTTCCATCGCCGAGAGCCATGTTGAACTCCTGGAACGTGCAGACCACGTGCTCGCCGAAGTCCGTCTGATCGATCAGGCGGACCAGATCGTTTCCGCCCTGCCGCATGGCGATCAGCGCAAACTGGAAGTGGCGCTTCTGATTGCACTGGGCCCCCAGGTTCTGATGTTCGATGAGCCGACCGCCGGCATGAGCGTCGACGAAGTGCCGGTGATCCTGGAGCTGATCCAAAAACTAAAAGCGGACATGGATCGCACCATTCTTCTGGTCGAACACAAGATGGATGTGATCCGTTCGCTCGCCGACCGGATCATCGTCCTGCACAACGGCGAACTTGTTGCCGACGGCGACCCTGCGGAGGTGATCGCACTTCCCGTCGTCCAGGAAGCCTATCTCGGCAAGGCTCCGGAGGCGGCCTGATGGCAGACAATTTACTGACACTGTCCGGCGTTCACACCCTGATCGGGCCCTATCATATCCTGCAAGGTGTTGATCTGTCGGTGCCGGAAGGCGGTGTGACAGTGCTGCTCGGACGCAATGGCGCCGGCAAAACGACAACGCTCAGAACGATCATAGGGCTTTGGACCGCGAGCCAGGGCGAGATCCGCTTTGACAATCATCTGATCACGAAGCTGGACACACCCGAGATCTCCCGGCGCGGCATTGCCTATGTGCCGGAGGATATGGGCATCTTCACCGATCTGACCGTTGCCGAGAACATGATGCTCGCGGCAGCAAGTGGCCCGCTGGATGCCAAGCGTCTCGACTGGATCAAGGAACTGTTTCCTCCTATCGGCACATTCTGGGGCGCTTCCGCCGGAACGCTCTCAGGCGGTCAGAAGCAGATGCTGTCCGTTGCGCGCGCGATCATAGAGCCGAGGCGGCTGATCCTGGTTGACGAGCCGACCAAGGGTCTCGCACCTGCAATCATCAAGGCGATGACTGATGCACTCCGCGAGTTGAAGGAAACCGACACAACAATCCTGCTGGTGGAACAGAATTTCGCCATGGCCTCGACCATCGGTGACACGGTTGCGGTGATGGATGACGGGCGCATCATTCATTCCGGTGCCATGAGCGAACTCGTCGGCGATGAAACCTTGCAGGAGAAACTGATGGGGCTGAGCCTGGAGGCGCATCAATGAGCGACACGGCGATCAAACCGCGGATTGAGAAAGTTCCCTTCAAGGAACAGTTCTTTCAGAAACTGCCGGTGTTGCTGGTGCCGTTGCTGGCGCTTGCAGGACTGGTTGCGATCGGCAACCCGGCAAGCTGGCTGACCCTGACGGTGGCCGGGCTCGCGATGGGCATGATGATCTTCATCATGGCCTCCGGACTGACAGTGGTCTTCGGACTGATGGACGTGATCAATTTTGGTCATGGGGCTTTTGTCGCCGTCGGTGCCTTTGTCGGCTTCACCGTTCTGGCCTGGCTTGCCGGCTGGACAGCTTCGCCGAGCGTGATGCTCAATCTTGGCGCCGTCCTTGTTGCGATCCTTGCCGCAATGCTCGTGACGGGCCTGCTCGGATACGCTTTTGAACGGGTCATCGTCATGCCGGTCTATGGGCAGCATCTGAAGCAGATCCTTGTGACCATGGGCGGCCTGATCGTTGCCCAGCAGATGATCTACGTCGTCTGGGGACCTGACGAGCTGCATTTGTCGCGGCCCGAGGCCTTCCAGGGGTCGATCGTGTTCGGCGAGGCGGCAATCGAGAAGTACCGGCTTGTCGCCGTCGGCATCGGCCTCGCGCTCTTCCTGGCCATGCGTCACATCCTGAAGAACACAAAGGTCGGGCTTCTCGTCCGGGCGGGTGTCGAAAACGGAGAGATGGTCGAGTCGCTCGGCTACCGTATCCGGCGGCTGTTTCTGATCGTCTTCATGACAGGCTCGGCACTCGCCGGTCTTGGCGGGGTCATGTGGGGGCTCTACCAGGAGACGATCACCGCCCATATGGGATCGGAAATCATGGTGCTGGTCTTCATCGTGGTGATCATCGGCGGCCTCGGGTCTGTCGAGGGCTGTTTCATCGGCGCCATGCTGGTCGGTTTGCTCGCCAATTACACCGCCTTTCTGGCGCCGAAGGTGGCCTTGATTTCGACCATCGCGCTGATGGTCGTGATCCTGATGTGGCGGCCGCAGGGCCTTTACCCTGTCGTCAAAGCGAAGTGAGGGACCTTTGATGCTGACCAAACTCCTCTCCGGCGACACCCCGCGCAGCGGGCTCCTTACCCTGTTGCTTTTGATTGTGCTGATCTCGCTCGCGTTTGCACCGTTCCTGTTTCCGGGCACCAAGTCGCTCGAGACGGCGGCCCGGATCTGCATCTTCATTGTGCTGGTGGCGAGCTATGATCTTTTGCTCGGGTATTCCGGCATCGTCTCCTTCGCCCACACGATGTTCTTCGGTATCGGGGCCTATGGCACCGCGCTTGCGCTCAGCACCACCGGGCCAAGCTACTGGTCCCTGATCTGGGGCACGGCCACCGGTGCTCTGGTTGCGGCGGTCTTTGCGCTTGCCATCGGTCTTTTTTCGTTGCGTGTGAAGGCGATCTTCTTCGCGATGGTGACCCTTGCCGTTGCAAGCGCATTTGCTGTCCTGGTGTCCCAGATGTCCTGGCTTACCGGGGGCGAGGACGGACTGAACTACCGGATTCCGCGGGAACTGACACCGGCCTTCAAGCTGGTAGACGAGAAGATCCTGGGTGTTCGGATCAACGGCAAACTTCTGGCCTATTACCTCGTTTTCTTCGCGTCCGCGGCCTTGTTTCTCTTGATGCTCCGGATTGTGAATTCACCGTTCGGGCGAACGCTGAAGGCAGTGCGCGACAATGCGTTCCGGGCCGAGGCCATCGGTTACAGGGTTGTCTGGTACCGGACGACGGCAACGGTTCTTTCCGCGATCGTGGCAGCTCTGGCCGGATCCCTGCTTGCTGTCTGGCTGCGCTACACCGGACCGGCGACCACGCTGTCGATGGAAATCATGATAGACATTTTATTGATGGTCGTGATTGGCGGCATGGGAACGCTCTATGGCGCGGTGCTGGGGGCAACGTTGTTCATTCTGGCGCAGACCTATCTGCAGAACCTGATGGGCGTCGCCGCGGAGGCGACAAGTGCCGTTCCGCTGGTCTCGACGCTGGTCGCGCCAGAACGCTGGCTGCTCTGGCTCGGCGTCCTATTTATCCTCTCGGTTTATTTCTTTCCGAGCGGGATCGTCGGAAGACTGCGGGCAGGGCGTGCGTGAACGAAGTCGGACTTCATATTCGGGACGAAGGCAGCGGGCGGCCGCTGGTCCTGATCCACGGGTGGTCGTGTCCGGGCCAATTCTTTCAACGGCAGATCGAAGCCCTTCACCCATATGCCCGCTGTATCGTGCCAGACCTGCCTGGACACGGCAAAACCGGTGACTGCTTGCCGCTGACGATTGAAGCTGCCGCCGTGGCGCTTCACGCAGCCCTGGCGGAACGAAACCTGACCGACGCGGTGGTCTGCGGATGGTCCATGGGAGCGCTTGTCGCCTATGCCATGATCGAACGTTTCGGAACGGAACGTGTTTCTCAGGTGGTCGCGATCGACATGACGCCGAAAGTTCTGAACACGGCGGAGTGGCGCAATGGCACGCGCAATGGTCTGGACGCTGAACAGAACCAGCACTTTCTGGATGCGATTGTTCCCGACTGGCCCAAGCTGCCGGCGATGATTGCCACGCGGCTGTTTGCGGATGACCTTCCGGCGAAGCCGGAGCTTTGGGAGTTCGCGCGAACGGAAATCGTCAAAGCCGACCCGGTCTTGCTCCGGCCCATGTGGGCGTCTTTGACCGGGCAGGACTTTAGAGAGTTGCTGCGTGATTTTCCTGTACCGTTTCATCTGGCGGCAGGACGAAGGAGCCAACTCTACGCGTCGGCACTGCATCGCTGGCACGCGGAAAACGTTCCAGATTTCCAGCTTCACCTGTTCGACCGTTCCGGTCACGCACCGCACATGGAAGAAGCAGCGCGGTTCAACGAAATGCTCCTGAATTTTCTGGAGCGGTAGTCGCTTCAACTAAGGGTCTGTACCTGGGCCGTTGCGCTTGTCAGACCGCCGGGCTTTCAGTGGTCACCCTCGATTTTCGATCTCACGAAATTGAGGATCCGGTCCAGCACCGTCAAAACCAGAAACACGGCCAACAGTCCGAAGAAAAACCTTACGTCGGTCAGAAGGCTGCCCTTGGTCACGTCCCATTGGCGGACGCCGGTATTGGTATATGTCCAGACGTAGTATGAAACGGCGACGAGCGCTGCGGTGAGCACCAGCGAAACCAGAATGGTCTGCCAGGCAGGTGTCGGGGTCTTTTCCTCGCTCATTTCAAAACCCTCGCTGTTGCAAGATCGACCTTGAAGACCATGAGATCGTCGAGCCGTTCGACGTCTCCTTCCAGTTCGACATAAAGCGCAAGCAGCGAATTGATTTCGTCGCCGAGCAGATTGCCGTCCTTGTCTGCCATCAGAAAAAAGTTGCGATTTTCAACCGGCCCGGAGGAGACAAAGACCGGCGGAATGCCGCCCGTCAGGCAAAGATCTGCACAGGCCTTGTGGGCCAGACCCTGGCCCGGGCGCATGGCGCCTGCATAGCACTTGCCGTCGCAGATCTCACCGGTCAGTTTCCACCGCCCGAGCGGCACCGGGTCAGCAGGCGTGAAGCCGGCCACGCCTTCTTCCAGGGCTTCAACGCGTCCGACCTGTATCATGGTCAGGTCCCCGCGCTTGACCGGAACACCGCGCAGCGTGACGGAGCCGTTTTCGTGTGTCTCGGCCTGGTTAAAGGCGCCGCGCTTGCCCTGACCGGCGAGCATGTAGGTCCGGGCCGGCGTTTCCCCATCCGCAGGCACACGCAGGACAGGGTAGGGCCGAAGTTCCATGATGCCGGCATTTTCAAAACGATTGCCCCACTGAAAGCCGCCGTCACCCGGATCGTTCTGCGTGGACGAAAGCGCCAGCGCCGCGATGCCCAGGCCACCGGCAAAGCAGACCGAAAAAACCACCAGGAACGCAACGAGCTGTTTCGGAACCGCATTCAGATAGCCGACGTAAAACGGCGCGTCTTTGGTTTGTCTCCAAGTCATGCCGCTTCTCCAATGAATACCGGGTCCACATGCGTGCCGGGTGGCAGCGCGTTCGGGTCAAGCAGGATGGTCGATCCGATCAGCTTGAGCCTGTAAGTCGAGATTTTCTCCGTGAAGGGCGCGGGAGCGCGCCCATCAGTCAAGTTGTACTGGTAACCGTGCCAGGGGCATGTAATGCAGCCCCAGAGCACCTTGCCTTCGCCGAGCGGCCCGTTCTGGTGGGCGCAGGCATTGGTGATAGCGGACAGCTTGCCTTCGTACTTGAAAATAGCCACCCGTTCATCATCGGAAAGCGTCACGACCTTGGCGCAATCGTCGTCGATTTCGTCAATTTCTCCTGCGACCAGCCAACCCTTTTCTTGCAGTGACGCCTTGGCGGTCTCCTCTCCGCGGTCGCGTCTTGCTTCCATCCGGCCCGTTGCAAAGTGGAGGCCTGAAACCAGCACGACGCATGCCGCCACGATACTGGTGAAAATCGGATCGCCGGCGCCTTGCAGGGCACCGAGCGCAACATGAAGCACAACGCAGACATAGGCTGCGTAGATGAACATGTGCAGGGCCTTCCAGATCGGCGCGCCCAGGAAACTCAGCCAGAAATCATGGCTTGTCGCCGCAAGCACAAACAGGATCAAAAGCGCCACGATGCCGAGGGCCTCGAATGGAAACCCGAGGATCTGTCCGTAACTGGTGTTTGACGACAAGAGCGCTACATACCGGTCGACCGGAGAGAAATTGAAGTACCAGGTCAGCACGTAGTTGGCGTGAACGGCCGCGATGCCCGCCGTCATCACACCGAAGTGCCGGCGGTTGTAGAGCAGCGGCAGAAATCTGCGATCGAGCCGGGCCAGAGGACCGATGCACAAGATGATCGTCAGCATCAGGAATGCGCAGCTGCCGAAGGCCCGCATGCGCAGGATCGCGCCATCGATCGGTTTGGTGACATCCTCATAGCCGGGCGCGACACGGATGTAGATGTAGAGATAGAGCGCCACTGCGATCAGCAGGACGGCATCGTAGAAGATCTTGTTCCGGTTCCAGATGACCGGTGTGTATTGCACACTCATTGAGAGGTCTCCGTACCGGTCGCCGCGTCTTCAGATGCCTGTGTCTGGGGCGCCTCTATCAGGATGGCAGGTCTGTCTGCAGGTGGCGTCTGACGGAGCGCCAGCACGGTGAAAAAGGCCAGCGGCAGCAAGATCCCCAGGACCGTCCAGATCCGGGCATGGGCCGTGCGGTGAGCGCGTTTCATCGGCGGTCCTCCCCGAACGTCTCAAGGATGTACCAGCGATAGAGTACCAGCGGCCAAATCAGGCAGATGCCCGGTATCAGCAAGGGTCGGAAGGCATAGGACCCGCGCGCAGACGGTTCCACCCTGTCAATCCCGAACACGAGAAACACTGCGGCAACGACACCGCCGGCCATCAGGTAATATCGGCCCAGTTCAATGAGTAATTCCGCAGTCTGCAATTGATGGCCTCCGTTTCGCGAGGTTCATACTTGCTGTCATCCCCGCGAAAGCGGAAATCGAATGTGTCCGGCAGGCCCGGATAGCCTCACCTTCAGGAAGCGCAACGCGCTGTGACGAAGGATGGGCCGCCCGGCTCTGCGTATTCCGTCGATCCTTACAGACGGACCTGTCGTTCCTCCTCAGGATGAGGCCGTGGTATCTAATCACGCAAATCACACTAAGTCCGCATCCGTTACAATTTCCACAAGCGAGGGGCCGTCATGGGCGATGGCCGCGCCGATGGCATCGTTCAATTCGGACGCATCGGTAACTCGGTGGCCATGACCGCCGCACAGGCGGGCAAAGGCGGCGAAGGATGGATTGCTGAGATTTGTTTCCCAGACCGGCCATTCGCCGGACCGTTGCTCCTTGGAGATTTTTCCAAGTTCCGAATTGTTGAGAAGGATGTGCGTGATGTTCATGCCGTACTTAACGGCGGTGGTGAACTCCATCGCATATTGACCGAACCCGCCGTCGCCGGAAATCGAGATCACCTTGCGGCCCTTGTAGTCGTCGAAGTCCTGGGTCGCGCACCAGGCGCCGAGAGCGGCAGGCAGGCTGAAACCGATCGAGCCGAGATAGCCGGACATCAGGATACGCTGGCCGTGCGGTTCGAAGTATCGGCCGAAGGAATAGGTGTTGTTGCCAACGTCGACCGGAATGATCGCGTCGTTCGGACAGAGCTCGGTGAGCGTCTTGAAAATGGCCGCCGAGTGGATGCCCTGGCCCCGGTCTTCAGACAGCCGGGTTTCCTTTTCTTCCCGCCAGATCTGCCAGCGCTCGAACAGTTCAGCGAGCTGGTACGCCGCATGAGCCGATTTCTCGATCCGCGGTTTGATCGCGTCGCAGAATGCACCGATCTCGCCCCAGATCGGCAGAGTGACCGGATGAAACTTGCCAAGCTGCATGCGCTCGAAATCGACCTGGATGATCGGCTTGTAAGGCGCAATGCCGGTGTGGTTCGAAAACGAACTGCCAAGCGCCAGGATCAGGTCGGCTTCGTTCATGAGCCAGCTAGCAATCGGCGTTCCGGATCGGCCGAGGACACCGGCAGCGTTTGGATGGTTGTCCGGAATGAGGCCCTTGCCTTTGAAGGTTGTCAGGACCGGTGCACCCAGGTGTTCGGCAAGTTCGATGACCTTCTCGCGGGAATGCAGCGCCCCGTATCCCATGATGATGATCGGACGTTTGGCCTCTTCCAGCATTGTGCGGGCACGGTCGAGGTCTTCTTCGCCCGGACTGATAGACGTTCCGCTGATACGTCCTTCAGGTCCGGAGGCGTTTTGGTCGCTCGGAATGGTCTGAACGTCATCGGGAAAAATGAGATTGGCGACATCCTGCTCAACTATCGCCGTCTTCAGCGCCAGCGTCATCAACTCGGCATGGTTGGACGATGTCAGAACGGGCTGCGAAAAGCGCGCGACTGCCTCGAAGGCTGACTTCAGGTCGATGTCCTGGAACGCGCCGGGGCCGAAGACCTGGGTCTGCACCTGTCCGGTCAGGGCCAGGACAGGGGAGCGGTCGACCTTGGCATCCCAAAGGCCCGTCATCAGGTTGGTCGCACCGGGACCGGCGATGGTCAGGCAACCGGCGGGCTTTCCGGTAAGCTTGCCATAGGCGGAGGCGGCAAACGCAGCCGCGCCTTCGTGGCGGATGCCGACATAGCCAATGTTGCCCTTGTTGACCTGGCGCCGGATCGCATCCGCGAGGCCGAGGTTTGAATGACCGACCATGCCGAAGATGCGTTTGACGCCCCAGTTGACCATGGTCTCCGCCATGACGTCGGTCACCGTGCGCTCATGCTCTGGCTCAGGTTCAAGACCGACGAAGATCTCACCGTCCTCGATCTTGAGCGGATAGAGTTCCTGCCCGCTGTCCTCGTGACCACCCGGAGGCTTGCCGGTGAGTGGATCGAAGTCCCAGCCATGCCAGGGGCAGCGGATCCAGCACTTGCCGTCAGTGCCTTTTTCGATGGAGCCTTCTCCCAGCGGGCCGCGCTGGTGTGGGCAGTGATTGTCCATCGCGGCCCATTGGCCATCGAAATGCGACAGGCAAATCGAGGTTGTGCGAGCTGTGACGGTCTTTACACGGCCTTCCGGCAGATCGTCGACATGGCCGACCTTGATCCAGTCAAGCGATTGAGCGTCCATGATTTTCTCCTCAAAACAGTCTGGCTGGTCAGGCAACGCCGCCATAGGCGACACCGGACAGGTCCGACATTTCCCGCTTCCAGGTGGTCAGGTCATCCGGGTTGAACTGGTTCAGATGCGCGTATCCGCAGGCCCGCGCCATCACTTGCATCAGTTCGACCGACGCCTCGAAGAAATTGGTGAGTTGCCGCGCCGACTTCTCGATCTGCAGGCGGCTGACAAGATGCGGTTTTTGCGTCGCAATCCCCACCGGGCAGTTGTTGGTGTGGCAGGCCCGCATCGCGATGCAGCCGATGGCCTGCATGGCAGCGTTGGAAACGGCGATCGCATCGGCGCCGAGCGCCATGGCCTTGACGAAATCGGCAGGCTTGCGCAAACCGCCGGTGATGACCAGCGACACATCGGACCGGCCGGACTTGTCGAGATGGCGCCTTGCACGTGCCAGGGCCGGAATGGTCGGCACGGAGATATTGTCGCGGAAAATGATTGGCGCAGCGCCTGTACCGCCGCCGCGACCGTCCAGGATGATGTAGTCAACACCGACTTCGAGCGCGGCATCGATGTCTTTTTCGATGTGCTGCGCAGAGAGTTTGTAGCCGATGGGAATACCGCCGGTACGCGTGCGTACTTCGTCGGCAAACTCCTTGACCTGGGAACAATCGGTCCAATCCGGAAAGCGCGGCGGTGAAATGGCATCGGTGCCTTCCTCCAGGCCGCGTACTTCCGCGATCTTGCCCTTGACCTTCGACCCGGGAAGGTGGCCGCCGGTGCCGGTCTTGGCGCCTTGACCCCCCTTGAAGTGAAATGCCTGGACGTTCTCAAGCTTGGCCCAGTCGAAGCCGAAACGCGCCGAGGCGAGTTCGTAAAAGTAACGGGAGTTGGCTTCCTGTTCTTCCGGCAACATGCCGCCTTCACCTGAACAGATGCCGGTTCCGGCAAGCTCCGCACCGCGGGCGAGAGCAACCTTGGCAGGCTCGGAAAGAGCGCCATAGCTCATGTCCGATACGAACAGGGGAATTTTCAGGCGCAGAGGTTTTTGCGCATTCGGGCCGATCACGACATCGGTGCCAACCGGGTCTTCGTCGAGCAGGGGAAAGCGCTGAAGCTGCGCGGTCAGGATCTGTATGTCGTCCCAGTCGGGCAATTGCGTGCGCGGTACACCCATGGCATCGACCTTGCCGTGATGACCGGTCTTGGACAGGCCATCGCGCGCATATTGCTGGATCAGGCCGTTATAAGGCTCTTCTTCGGTGCCGTGGCTGGTGTCGGCATAAAGACCAAGATACTGGTCGCGCTGGAAAGGCTGTGGATTTTCCTTCGCCCAGGCTGCGATCTCGTCTTCATCGACGAGGATCTCGTCCCCTTCAACCCAACTGCTGAACTTGGGCAGGGCTTCGGAGTTGTTGTATTCGGAAACGCCCGTGTCGACGCGATAGTCCCAATAATGAACGCCGCAGATCAGGTTGTCTCCCTGGACGTATCCGTCCGACATCAGAGCGCCACGGTGCAGGCACCGGCCGTAAAAGACGGAGACTTCGTCATCAAAGCGAACAACCACGAGATCGACGTCGGCGACAAGGGCGTATTGCGGGTTGCGGTCCGGCAGTTTGCTCAGGTTTGCAACAACTTGTTTTTTCATTTCTTCCCCCGGGCTACCGGCTTCGGGTGTCCCCCGAAGCCCTGGCTGAATGGTTTGTTCAAAAATCTGTTCAGTGCGGATCGGCAGGTGTCTCCGGCCGCATTGGCGGGACCGCCGCCATTTCGGCCGCGCCCTCGTTGTCGGACATTCGGGCACCGTACCACTTTGCGAGCGGCACTGCGGTCACGCCGTGAAGGATGGCGCTGATCCAGACCGTGTTCACGGCAAGAATCAGCATGTACTCACCGATTTCGGGATCAATTTCATCAACGATCAGAAGTGCGAACAGGGCCGTTGCAAGTCCGCGCGGTCCGAACCATCCGAAAAAGACTTTCGTGAGCGGAGCCGCATCCGTACCGGTGAGCGACAACCACACGGCCAGTGGCCGGACGACAAAGAGGCTGATCATGATGATGGCGAGGGTCGGTGCATCCAGGTGTGCGATTGCCTCCGGCAGCAGCGCCAGCCCAATGAGGAAAAAGGCACCCCAGGAGAGCATCTGCCCTTCGCTTTCGGTAAACTCGTAGATGAACGCGCATTGACCCTTGATGACGTTTCCGAAAAACAGGCCTGCCACGAAGGCGGAAATGAAACCGTTCCCGTCCATCATACCGGCGGACAGGTAGGCCGCACCCGCCATGGCGATCGCGCCAATACCTTCAATCGTCGCCGAGGTCATCTTGCGACGCTTGGCGGCAAGAAACAGGTAGCCGCCCACAAGTCCCATGATGCCACCGACCAGAGGTCCGAAAATGAGTTGTTTCGCACCGAAAAGCAGCCAATTGGTTGTTTCCTGATGCATTACTTCGGCGGTCAGGCTCGCAAACAGCAGGATCACCGGCAGGGCGAGACCGTCATTCAGACCGCTTTCAAGAGTAAGTGCACGCCGGACCCGTTCCGGGACAGCTTCATTCGTGACGACTGCCTGACCGAGCGCAGCGTCCGTTGGCGCCAGAAGCGCGGCAGCAAGGGCTGCGACGATCAACGGGTAGGTCGTCAGGAAGGGCGCGGCGGCGGCCGTTCCAATAAGCACCGCCAACGGCAATCCGATCAGCAGCATCCGAAACGGCCACTGGTGGCGAGCCCGCAGGGCTTTCACATTGATCTGGGCCGCGTCCAGAAAGAGCAGGATGATCAATGCCAGTTCGGCAACGATATGAAGCAGGTACTCGGCTTCATCGAAGGGCATCAGGCCCGTTTGTGCCATCAGGTAGCCGAAGCCGAGAAACAGAATTGGAGCGGTTAAAATTCCATTCGATAAGGTTTTTGCCAGCAGCGTGTAGCAGACCGTAAACATCGCCAGCATCAATAGACCGGTGGCCATATACGTTCTCTCTCCCGAAGCCCACGGCGACATAAGTGCAAATGGCCTCATGCACTTTCAAATCATAAGCAGATGACACTCCCGTGTGGCAATCGTGAATTTACGGGGGAGAGAAATTGTGAACGCGGGACCCGTTCGGGGCGTTATTGCACCGCGTTTTTGGCCTCGGGGCCCAAAGCGAGACGCTTCAGGATGCGCTCTGCATCAACCGGTTTGGCCGCAATTTCCAGGATCAGTTTCTTGCGGACCGCATCGGCAAATGTCTCCGCACTGTCGGCGGTCACGACAAAGGCAGCAGGGCCGCCGATGATTTCATCATAGAAGCGCTGTTCCAGGTCGTAGGAGACCGGCCTGCCGGAACAGTAGCGGCACAGGACCGCCAGGCCGTTGATGACGATGCCGGAGGAAACGACCGTTTCACGGGCTTCGTGGATGGAGGGGCCGTTCCAGTTATTGGCGCTGTCGGCGGAGAGATCGATGACGCGGCGCAGTCCCTGAAATTCGTTCGTGTCGATCAATTCCTTGCCTTTGAGCAAGGCAGCCCCGATGGCGTTGCGGCCGTAAGCCTTGCGGGGTGCTTCGGCGAGTTGCGCCGCAAATGCCTCCGCAGACGCTTTGCCGTCGATCACGGTCCAATCGACGACCACGTCCTGGGAAAACATGTCGGCCCATTCGACATAGGTGACCGCGATCTTGCCGTAAGCGTTGCTGGCAATCGCGCTCAGCACTGACGGATCCGTGATCGCTTCGGCATAACCGGCGCGCTGAAAACGGATTTCTGCCTCGTCAATCGACCCCGTTGCGTCTGCGAGAAGAACGAGTTCAAGGTCGAGTTCTTCGGAAACCGAAGGCGTCACCAGCAGGACGAACCAGGTGAAAAAAGCAACAAGGGCAATCCGCATCATTTCCGCTCCGGTCAACTGGCACTTTATAGAAATTTAGGGCCGCAGATGGAAAAGGAAGGGTCTCGTGACGAAATCACTCAGTCCGATGGGAAATTGGCATCATGAATCTGCCAAATTTTCAATCGAGGATTTAAAGAATTCAAATCGCAATTAATGGGTTGGTCCACCCTTTGGAAAAGGTCTTAAGCTTGATCGGAATGAAAATACTAAGGGCAATTTTTGTCGCAAGCACTTTTCTGTTTTTCGTTGCCTTGAATGTGTTCACTCAGACGCTGGCCGCTGGTCAGCCTACCGAGCTTTACATTGAACTCGAAACAAAAAAAAACGACTTGCACAGCCCGGTCGGGATCAAAGTGAAAGCCAGTCATGCGCCCTCGGATTCGAGCATTGCGCTGCATCTGTCGCCGCTAATGCCGGGAGGTAACGTCTATCCGACCGGCGTGTGGAGTCCGGGATGTAATGGGCCGCTGACAGCTTCATCGATCACGACACCTGGCGGCGGCGTGCTGAATTATCAATGGAATGGTCACACGACCTGGCAAGCACCGAGCGACGCGCCGGAGAGATGCAAGAAAGTTCTGGCGGGACAATACCGGGTCATTGCCAAGCTCTACAGGGAGCAGGACATTCCACTTGTCGGCTGGCATCGTCCACCGGAACCATTGGCAGTATCTGTTAGTGAAACTTTTGAAATCGTCGGTGCACTCGATGCCAGTCGTGTAAAGCGGGACCTCAATGGCCGCATCGTGTCCCATGTCTGGGAAGCGCTGGAGTTGCCGAATTCAAGCTCCATAATCCATGATGCAATGGTTGAGAAGGGTGAGTTTGCTGAAGAAGGCTATGGCGTTTTCTGTATGAACAAGGAAATGCCTTTCCTTTATGAGGGATTTGTCCGCGCTTGTACCAACGTTCCAGTCGTATCTGCGCTCGGACTCAGGCTTCCATATAGCAACTATATTAACGTGCGTCCGCGGATGACGGTGTCCAAAAATGTTGGACATATGTGGGCCAACTTGTTTGTCGCGCGAAAGGCTGTCGCGACGCCACTCCTGGATATATTGGGTCTCAGCTTTGCGAACGAAGACCAAGAGCAAGACATTTGTCAGTCGCAGTTTGGCCGAAAATGGTGCCGGGGGCGGATTGCCTATGAAAAGGCCAACGTCAGTTTGTTGGTTTCCGTCCGAGACTGGAAGTATTTACCCACCGATGACATTTGGTTGTTTCACTTTCTAACCAGCGGATCTATGGACCATAAGCTGATTTTCGAAGAAAACGCCTTTGTCTGTGTTAATGGCGCTGGGGAAGTACTTGGCCAGCAAACTGCTGCGAGGGGCTCGAAAACCGCCGACCGTATCTGGGAAAGCTTCAGGGCTGACATCCTGCACTGTGGCAAGTGATGTCAGTTCTACTAAGGTCCTTCTTTCATTTCCTCAATCGGGCTAGACCATTGAAAAAAGAAACCCGCCCTTGAAGGGCGGGATAGTTTTACCTTCGGGAGGGAGAAGGGGAACGTCAGGCCACTGCGCGGGCCAGAGCGCATTGCGACCAAAGATCGTTGATCGCGTTTGCAAGATGTTC
>Ga0207422_1002428_pt1 | contig 24568 bp, 18 predicted proteins | sample MarCyaLeptolynsp_FD_187757 | JGI IMG/M metagenome (GOLD analysis project Ga0207422, IMG submission 187757) | Marine cyanobacterial communities from Panama - species 1 Leptolyngbya sp. (SPAdes) | ecosystem: Environmental > Aquatic > Marine > Unclassified | place: Panama: Panama City | collected... | reverse complement strand
CCGATAACTTAACCTGACTACTTCTGCTTTAAATTCAGGATTATAATTTCTCTTTTTCATAACTCTAAGATATTTGTTTATAACAAACAGTCTTAAATTTTATGTCCGAATAAATGTACTAACTCCAAAAATAAAGGGTGCTAAATAGAGGGACTGCTATACTTCCCCCTATAACTAAAAGTGTTTTTGTTATTAGGTGCTTTTTCACAATATCGAATCCATCTTCAATTTTAAGATCGGCTACATCCTCTCTTGATTTAATCCTTTGGTTATTTGATCTCTTTGTAATCATTACTTCATATGTATTAATTGGATAGTAGAAGATTTATCCATTGTTCTATGGCTTTGATATCCTCGTTTAAAAAAGTTAGAAATTTCGACTGCCACCCCGACAGAAGTCCTTCACAGAAATGTGAGGGACTTTTCGCTTTATGAAGTTGAGCTTGCTCAGACCTTATGAAACTGAAAAGACTCCAAACGAAATTTGAGATACTTGAATTATTTGGTCTTGTATTGAGAAATTTCTTCTACAATATATTCTTCTAGACTTTCTTTATTGACACCCAATACTTCTTCTATTGCCAGATAAAAACTATCGTCAGTGTTGGAGTAGGAGAGCAGTTTAAAAACAGCTTCTTTGCCTCCTTTATCCATTGCTTTCTTTACCAAAAGACCTCCAATGGCATAGATGTAACTGGTGGTCTTTCCATAGTTTCTATTTTCTGGAATATTGGAAAAATCTTGCTCTTCTAAATTATTCGCCAACTTCCTCAAATGATAATCTAAACTATAACCTACAGAACCACCAAAATAAGCGGCAATCCCTTCGTTAAACCAGTTATGGGCTTTTTTATAGTTGACATTTGCATATATATGCACCATTTCATGAGGATAATATGGTGTGGCATTCATCGATATTAGAATATTCTCTGCTGGAAAAGCGCGGCCACCTTGTTGTATATCCGAATTAAGTTCGATGCTATAGTCATAACCAATTAAAGCATGGTAAGATTTAAAATCTCTAAGAACCACAACGGTTATAGGTCTAGTTGGAATTTCGAAAAAATCTGCTATTTTTTGATTAAAGTATTGGGTGCTATCTTCCAATAAGGTATCTCTTGGAATGGAAGGGTGATAATAAAATGTATTTTCTTTGTTAGTGTATAATGCCATTTCCTTTAGATTCTCCCCGAAAACATCTTTAAAATAAAATCGATTTAAAGGATCGCGCAAGATTTTTAATTCTAATACTCTTCTCAGATCTGTTTTATCATACATGGCCAATTTGACGTAAAAGGCGCCATCTTTATTTTCTCTAATTCCTAAAATTTTGGGTGGGTACTTTATAAGCAACTCATGTTTGTTTCCTTCGATTAGAAATCGATCTTGTCGATACATGAGTATATCTGAATCCCAATTGTCATTGACATATTGTAAGTCTTTGGATTCATAAATTGTATTTAGATAAGTCTCAATGTAATTAGCAACTTTTATTTTGGTAGAATCGTAGTGCTTAAACTGAGAAGATCGCTTCAGTAAGATTTTAGAAGGTTCTTCCTTAATGCAAGAGCTGAAGCATAAAATGGCAAGACTTAATAAAATTAAACAACTGAAATTTTTAATCAATGAATTATTCGCTTTAATGAGAATAGATTAAGTTATTCCTTCTTCTTGATTCGAATTCTTTTTCCTAGCTAAAATGAACCAGATTGTCGCTCCGATTCCTAATAAAACCAAGTAGAACCAATATTGGGTATAAATTGGAGAAGCATTATCCATGTTTTTCTCCTTGTTAGCAATTTCTTTAGATTCTAGGGTATCACGAACTACAGATTCAGAGTGTGGATTAACTTCAATACTGTCATTCTTAGCTTCCAAAGTAGAATCTAGCAGATTGTTTTCTTTATTAGGCTCTTCATCTACCTCTGCATTAGCATTATTTTCATTTGCTGAAGATTTCTCGACCTCAATAACCTTTTCAGCTTTAACTTCTATTGTCTCTTCAGCTTTATTTGATGGTTTAGTAGGAGGATTCTTCTTGTCTACTTTTTCTTTATTCTCAATTGGTTCTTGACTTGCTTCTTCTCTAATTACACTCTCTAAAACAACTTCTTTTCCTTCATCAGAAGAGATATTTTCATTCAATTCTTCCTTCATTAAGGATTCACTCTTATCTAGAAATTCCACCAAATCTATTCTTTCCATCTCCTTTGGTGAGAAATCAATGGTAGTCTTCGCAATTCCTTTGCTTTCTATTTTATCTACCTTTTCTAAGAAAGTTTCAAAGCGATCTCTTATGATTTCAAGATAGACGGTATCATTCACAAATGCTTGCTCTTCTTCCTTAAAGCGTAAAACCATTACTGGATAATTCAACAATGAACCATTCAAGCCTTCATATTTTGGGATTAAATCTGTCTCGACTAAGAAAGATTCAAACAAATGCTCTGTATCGATATGGTCAGGAAATTTTGTGCTAACAGCCAATTTAGTTGTGAAATTATAAGGTTTAGAAATTTCAACCATATAATCATGGCCTATTGGCAGTAGGGTTTTGAATTTACCTTTTTTACTCACCTCTAATTGCCTAAATGGGAAGTTGTCTTTTAGAATTTTTACGGTTGGTGGTGCCTTACCATCATCGTCATAATATACTTTGCATTTAAGTTCTATTTGAGCAATTGAAACTTGGGATAAGCCAATTAAAAGAATGACTATTAATGATCTGTAACATATAGTAGAATTGCTTAAATGATTAAAAATTCTGATCATATGCTAAAATTAAGCTTAATAATTGTCGATTGTAGATTAGAATAATAAGCTAAAAATAAAAAAGCCGGTGAATAAATCACCGGCCCTTCCCAATCAAAAAACCTAAATTATTTAGATATAACCAATCGCTGTGTTTCTCGAGTAGTTCCATTTTGGAAAACGGCAAAATAAATGCCATTACTCAATTTAGACACATCAATTGGGTTCCTTGAATTATTATTATTAATAAAGTTCGTTTGAACAGTCTGTCCCAAATTGTTTAGGATGTCCAATCTAGCACCTTCTTCCAGTTCATTAGTCCTAATGAAAAGGGTATTATTCGCTGGGTTAGGGTAGAGGGTAAAGTTATTGAATACTGCTTCTAGTTCTTGAACAGTCGTTGCAGCACCTAAAAACTCTATATGGTCAACATAATAAGTTTTAGCAGCACCCATTATACCAAAATCATAAAAGATGGACATTTTATTGTAGGTATTGCTGAAGTTGATAGCAGCGGTACCAGATGATTGGTTAGACATGTCAAAACTTAAAGTATCCCATGCATTGGCTACAGTAGTAGTAACATCCGTTTCCACGCTAATACCAGCATTGAAATAGTCCTCTACCTTAAGTTTTACAACAATACCTGTATCTGGGGAATACACAACTGCTCTTAAGGTCGTATTTCCACTGCTAAAAGGAATTGGCATAGAAAGAGAATCACCTAATGTAGTGCCTGCCCAAGTTTGGGCTCCAGACGTTTTTTCGCTTCTAACTACTGTATTGGAAGCGTTAAGCGGGTCAGCTGCTAAAGAGGAAGAGTTACCACCAAAATCAATTAATTTATAATCGAAGGTCACGGAATCTTCCCAATTGACTGGTAAGCTTATGGGTTTTTTAGCTGGAGCAGCTTCGTAAGCTATATAATCTACATAGTATATTTTACCACTTCCCATTACACCAAAATCATAGAAAATAGACATTTTATTGTATGTGGTAGTAAAGTTGATTGCAGCGGTATTAATAGATTGATTTGACATGTCAAAACTTAAAGTATCCCATGCATTAGCCACAGTTGTAGTTACATCTGTTTCTACACTCTTAGTTGGATCAGTAGAATCTTCTACTTTTAATTTTACGACAATTCCAGTATCTGGTGAATAAACAACTGCATGTATAGTTGTATATCCAGATTGAAATGGAATTGGGGCAGCTAAAGCGTTGCCAAAAGAAGTTCCAGCCCACGTTTGCGCGCCAGAAGTCTTTTCACTTTTTAAAACAGTATTGGTAGAATCTAATGGGTCCTTATCAAGAGAGGAAGCATTGCCGCCAAAATCAACTGGTGTGTAATCAATATTAGTACTATCGTCCCAATCGATTGGAAGGCTAATTAGTGCTTTTAACGGAGCAGTCTGAAATGTTACATCATCTATATAGTAATTTTTACCGCTTCCAATTACACCAAAATCATAGAAGACAGACATCTTATCATAATTATAAGTAAAGTTTATTGCAGATGTCGCCGGAGAATGATTCGAGAAATCAAAGGTCAAAGTATCCCAAGCATTAGCAACTGTAGTTGTTACATCAGTCTCAACACTTTTTGTAGGGTCGGTTGAATCTTCTACCTTCAATTTAACAACGATTCCAGTATCAGGAGAATATACAGCCGCTTTGATTTTAGTATTTCCTGCAGTAAATGGAATAGGAGCACCCAATGAGTTGCCAAAAGAAGTACCAGCCCAACTAAACGCGCTATCTTTTCTAGATCTCAATACCGTATTTGATGCATTATTTGGATCAGCAGCCAAGTCTGATACATTTCCACCAAAGTCAATTACGGTATAATCAACATTTGTTGAATCATCCCATGAAATTGGCAATGTGATTGGTGATTTTCCCGAGGAAACAAATTCAACTAAATCTACATAGTATGTTTTCCCGGACCCCAAGGTGCCAAAATCAAAGAATATAGCCACTTTATTATAGGTGTTATTGTAATTAATGACAGGAGTATTAACTACATTATTTGTAAAATCAAATGTTAAGGTATCCCATGCATTTGCAACTGTTGTAAATGCATCTGTTTCTACACTGATGGCTCCATTGGTTTCATCTTCTACCTTTAAACGAACAGTAATTCCTGAATCTGGAGAGTAAACAACAGCGCGCATTTTTGTATTGCCGATACTAAAAGGAATGTCATTTGCTAAAGAGTCATTACCTAAAACAGTTCCAGCCCAGGTCTGAGCTCCAGAAGTTTTGATCACTTTTAACACAATATTGGATGCATTGGTAGGATCTGCAGCTAACAAAGAGCTATCGCCACCAAAGTCGATTACACTGTAATCTACATTCATTGTATCATCCCAATTGATGGGCAAATCAATCTGACTTTTTTGCGCATTCGCCATAAAGCCAAATCCTATTATTAAAAAACAGAGTATAAATTTTCTCATGATTGTTTATTTAAATTTATATTAAGAGAGTCGTTATATAATTGATTATTAAAAAATTAAACTATTGAAATACGCGGATATAATCCACAAACATTTTTTGGGGGTAAGTGGTGGTATTGTCTGGAGGCCCAGGCCAATCACCACCTACTGCAACATTTAATATGAAAAAGAAAGGTTGATTGAATTCACTTAACTCAGCAGGAGTTATATCTATTTCATGGTATAATTTGTTGTCAAAAAACCATTTGATTTTAGTGCTGTCCCATTCTATAGAATAGACATGCCATTCGTCGGCCAATGCGCCTCCATTCAATTTTCTGCTTCCTCCAAATTGCGCTCGATTACCTGATAAATTTGCCCAATGGGCAGTACCATGGGTTACATTGTCACCTCCACCAGCAACATTTCCACCTACCATTTCCATGATATCAATTTCACCACAAAAAGGCCAACCTTCTGTGCTAAAGCTATTACCCAACATCCATATCGCCGGCCAAATCCCTTGACCATAAGGCATACCAGCTCTTACATCTATTCTTCCGTATTGAAAGCTCTTTTTACCTTGAGTAGTAAGTCTTGATGATGTATAATTACTACCTTCAAAAAAGTTGTTGTTAGCTTTTATAGTTAGAATTCCATTGGCTACTTTGGTATTCCCTTTACGATAGTATTGTAATTCATTATTTCCCCAACCATCGTTATTAGGGCCTGTACCTTTTTCAAAATTCCAATCATTGAGATTAAGTGAGTTACCATTAAATTCTTCATTCCAGACCAAATTCATATTGTCATAAGACATAGGACTTGTATAACCAGTACTTGGGGCATTTCCATTATTGCCAGGTACGCCGAATCTTAAGGTAATACTCTTATTAAGTTCTACATAATCATCATAAGTAGTATGAGCTCTTACGGTTACTTGATAAGTTCCAGACTTGGTAAATTCATAAGATGCCATACCTTCGCGATCTTCTACACTTACTGCCTTGTCTTGATCAAAGAATATGATACTATAGAAGTTTGCCAAAGTAGCATTAGCATTTACCGTTACATTACCTAATTGGTTAGTGTCTTCCTCTAAAGTGAAATTTAAATTCGTTGGAAGTACTACATCTCGAATTGTACCTTCATCATCTTTACAAGCAAAGAGGAAGGCAATTGGAATGCATAAAAAATAAATTACTTTTTTCATAAACCTTGATTTAATTTATTGGGCTTGTTTAATATCATCTAAGTAGAAAGTACCTGCACTGGGAACATTCCAACCAGGGAATAATACCAGTTTATCGTAGGTATTGCTGCTTGCTCCTTTAAAACTGGCAGATAATTCTAACCAAACATTACGCACTGGTACATTGACATCTGTTTCAACAAACACACCACTATTGTCTTGACTTTCTACTTTTACTCTAATTGTCCCTGGGTTTGGAGCAAATATTTTAAACTTGATTAAAGAGTCAGTTGTAAAGTCAAGTTTATCTCCTAAGTCTACCGCAATGCCAGCTGTTGGGCTATCACCATGAACAGTCTCTAATACTTTAGCAGAAGTGTTTATACCAAAGCCAGCAGGATTGTTAATGATGTTGGCAGTACTGTTATCAAATCCGATAAAACCTGGATCGTCCGATTCAAAATCGAAAGGTAAACTGGCACCTGTAGAGCCACCTCCACCCCCTGATGATGGAACATGACCCTCAGGTATTAATCTCAGGTACCAGGCTAAATTTGGATTTCCTTTATGCAAATAGCGCACATTCATTTCATTTTTGGAAAGAGAAAGAATTTGATAGGTGAGGACATCGGTACTCATTCCCAAGAATGATCCTGAAGAGAATGTTATGGTTGTGTCCGATCCAGCCTCGAATGTCAGATTCCAATTCTCATTCAATTGATTCGGATAATCAGCAGTAAAATGCTGGCCAGGAGCATTTGCCCGAGTACTATTAAACGTATTTTGGTGATCTGAATGTACATAGATATCACCTCTAGTTTTCATTTCATAAGCGAAACCAGCTAGCTTGAATGTATACCTATCATTATACATTCCGACTCCTGCGGCATCATTTGGACTTGCAACATAATCTTTTGGTTTTTTTCCAAATTCACTAGTCGCACTAAAGGTTACACCAAAATGACCGATATTATTCGAATCAATAACCCAAGTTTTGCCATCTGGGTTGTTTATACCACCCGTTAACCAATAATACATCGAGTCTTCTAGAAGAGTGAAGTCGTTATTTGGAATGTTTATGCTTTGTTTGTTGCTTACATTACCACCTTTGGAAAAAACACTTAAGGTGATTGTGTAATCTCCTTTCAAGGGATAAATCGCAGAAACGTTTTTACCTTGGGCTTTAGAACCATTACCAAAGTCCCATATAGCAATTCCACTGGTATTGGCGGTAAAGTTGATAATGTTATTGGATTGAATAGAAGGTGTATATGAAAATGTTGCTTCCGAAATAGAAGGAGCAGACCCTAACTCCGGTTCATCTTCTTTACAAGACCAAACAGTAATAAATATTATACAAACTAAATAGGATATCTTTTTCATAATCTATGCTTTAGTAACCAGGATTTTGACTCCAATTGCCACCTGCTAAATCAATTTCAATTTGTGGAATAGGGAAGAGTTCGTGTTTACCTGTAATAAATCCAGCAATTTCATTAGCTGCCTGATTTGTTCTAACCAAGTCGAAGAATCGATGACCTTCTCCGGCCAATTCTAATCTTCTTTCATTCCAAATGTTTTGGGTAAGTGTTATACCCGAAGAACTTAAGTTTGGAAGATTAACCCTATTCCTTACTTGGTTAACATAATTTAATGCCATTCCATCATTACCACTTCTATTGTGGGCTTCTGCTGCCATTAGCAATACATCTGCATATCTAATCACGATATAGTTCACAGGACTAGTTAAGTCATTGTCAGGTAACCCAATTTCACCTATTCTTTTGATGTATTTGTTATTGTAATAGCCAGTGTGTCCACCACCACCAATTGCATAATTGATATTGCCTGGGTTGCTTTGAGCGGCAATGAATGCATCTATATCTAAAATAGAAGCATCTCTTCTGATTAAATCGTTTGCACCATATGCATCATAAAGGTCTTGGGTAGGTAGGTTGTAACTATTCCCGTCTCCATATACTGGACCATTCCACTGTCTAATTCCATGAAAACCTGGAGCTGCATTACCTTCTAAACATATTAAGCAATCGTAACTACCGCCTTCTAAACCGCTATACTGAATATCAAAGACTGTTTCAGGATGACCTTCATTACTTGCGGCAAAAAGTCCATCGTAATTACCCAACAAAGAATATCCACCATTATTAATGACATTGTCAAATGTGCTTGCTGCCTCAAAAAATTGATTTCGATATAAATAAACCTTACCCAAGAGTGCCAGAGCCGCACCTTTGTCAACTCTACCCTTAACACCAGAATTCCATGCTAAAATTGGAATGGCATAGTTAAGGTCATTAACTATTGCGTTATAAACTTCATCTCTGCTGTTTCTTTTGCTTTCGGTTACATCATCCGAGCCTAGTCTTTTGTCCAATATTAATGGCACATCTCCAAAAAACTTTACCAATTGAAAATAATAGTAAGCCCTTAAGAATGAGGTCTCAGCTAAAATGACATCTTTACCAGGAAATTCAATTTTTGTACGATTCTCAAGAATGAAATTGCATCTGGTAATACCGGCATAATTCCAACGATAAACGTTTCTCAATTCATCATTTACTGCACCGTGTATCATGCCATCTATATCGTGTAGGCCTTTCGTGTCTACAACACTTTCTCCTCCAGCAATGGAATTATCAGATGCAATCTCACCTATCCAAACATGAAGAAATGATGCTTGCAATAAATCGTAAGCACCTGTTAAGGCTAATCTGTAATGTTCTGGTGTTGTAAAATAGTTCTCTGCATCTTGTGCAAACTCTGGTTCAAGGTCCAAATAGTCTTTACAAGACCAAAGAGAAATTGAACCAAAAACAGAGAGAATTAATACTATTGATATTTTCTTTCTAAAATCCATGATTTAAAATTTTAGGTTAAATCCGCCCATAATTGTTCTTGCTTGAGGATAAAATCCATAATCGACACCTGCTGCCAATGGTCCTCCTGCAGAACCTATCTCTGGGTCATAACCTCTATATCCAGTTAAAGTGGTTAGATTATTGATTGATATGTAGATTCTGGCAGATTTTACTTTGGCCTTTTCTAACCACTCTTTAGGAAGGGTGTATCCAAATTGAACGTTCCTTACCCTTAAGAAATCACCTTTTTCCACATAATAATCAGAGAACTCCGTATTTCTATTAGACTCCGTAGTTACCCTCGGATTTTCATTTGTGCTTCCTTCACCTACCCATCGATCAATCACATAATCCAGTTGGTTAGCGTAAGGTTGTTGACGTTCGAAATTTCTAATAATCTCTTGACCTACAGCAGCAAATAAATTAGCTGAGAAGTCGTATTGCTTGTATTTTACGTTAAAATTTAATCCAAAAGTGAAGGTAGGAATTGGAGAACCTAACTCTTTTAAATCGGAATCATCGTTAAAATTGATTTCTCCATCTCCATTCTGATCTACAAATTTTAAGTCTCCTGGTTTAGCTCCTGCCTGTTTAACAGGAGAATTATCAATTTCTTCTTGAGATTGCCATACACCATCGGTTTCAAAACCAATGAAATATCCGATGGGAAATCCTTCTTCAAACCTTGTTGCAACATTGCCACCAACACCGAAAGAAGCTCCAGGCAAGAATTCAACTCCATCCGGAGTCTTTTTTACCTCATTCTTTAAATAGGTAGTATTGAAATTAACACCATATGAAAAATCTTTGGTGGGATCAGTTATATAACCCAATTCAATTTCAACTCCTCTATTGGAAATGTCTCCAGCATTTATAACCGGTGATTGTCCACCTGGGCCAGCAGTTCCAAGTAGTGCAGAAACTTCAGGTTGAAACAATAAATCCTTTGTATTTTTTATAAAGTAATTGAATGTAAAAGTGAAAGGATCCCCAATTGTTAGGTCTAATCCTACATTAAATTGTCTGGTGCTTTCCCACCTAAGGTCAGGATTGGAGGCTCTTCCAATAGCAATTCCTTGGGTGATTACATCATTAAAAACATATACACCTTCACCATCCAGTTGGGCGCGATAAGCAAAATTTGGAATTTGATCATTACCTGAGATACCATAACTCATTCTCAATTTTGCGAAAGTGATCAGTGGAATATCTACAAAATCCTCTTCTGATAAAACCCATGCAGCAGAGAAGGTTGGAAATATACCATATCGATTGTTTGGTCCAAAGCGAGATGAGCCATCACGTCTTACAATAAAGGATGCTAAATATTTAGACTTATAACCGTATTCACCTCTAATGAAACTAGAAAGTAGTCTTTCTTCAAATTGAAATGATCCTGTATTGTTTAAGAATCCCCCTTCTGCCATGTTTGCAGAAATGTCTGCGAAATCTTGATCATTACCAGGAATATTAAATGCTGTGCCGTTAACACTTTCTCCTCTTCTTTTAAACACTGAAAATCCTACAGTTCCTTTTACAGAGTGGTCCTCATTAAAAATTCTATTGTAGTTTAAAAATGTTTCGCCAGTTACATCTACGAAGGTGGAGCGAGATTCGAAAACACTAGCTCCTCTTTCCAAGAAAACACTATCTGCAATTTCTACTTGTGTAGGATCTAAATCTTCATTCGCAGCGGTATTTTGAGCTTTCCCAGGACCATACCATACAAGAGGAGAGAAGGCCTTTGCATCAACCAATGCATAGTTGTAACCAATACGACCTGTTAAGGTAAAATTTTCGTTAATGTCATATACCAATTCTTCTTTTCCAACTATCTTATTTACAATATTATCATTGTGGATATTTTCCATCTGAGCAATGGGGTTGATAATATCACTTACTTCTTCCAAGTAAGAATAATTACCATTTATAGGATTTCTAACAGGATCTGTTGGAAATGCGTTAATGGTATTGTACAAAACAGATCCAATACCATTCTCCGGCAATACATGCCTACTTTCATTAGTGTAGAGTAGAACGCTATTCAATTTCAACTTGCTGTTGATCTCATTCATCATGTTTAAGCGCGCATTGTATCTGGTGAAATTTGATTTGTCTCCTCCAACAATACCATCTTGCGTATAATAGGATAATCCAGCATTGTATGAAGAACTCTTAGTACCTCCGGAAAGTGAGAGATTGTAACTTTGCATCCAAGCATCTTCGAATACCTCATCTTGCCAGTCTGTTCCTTCTCCTACATTGGTATTGTTAAAAGGCAATTGTTCGTTCGCAGTACCAAACATTTCATTTTTGATAACGGTATATTCTGTAGCATTTAATAAGTCTAATCTTCTGGCTGTTCTTTGCACGCCTGCAAAACCACTTATTTCCAAACTAGGAGCTGCATTCTTTTCACCTTTCTTAGTTTCTATTAAAATCACACCATTGGCGGCCCTAACACCATATATGCCAGCGGTAGCATCCTTTAATACATTAATAGATGCAATGTCATTTGGGTTTAATGCATTTAATCCCTCAGAATCATAAACTACACCGTCTACTAGTATTAAAGGATCATTGTCACCAAATGTGGAAAGACCTCGAATTCTTATGCTGGATGCTCCACCAGGAGAACCTGAATTGGTTTGAATATTTACTCCGGATACTTGACCCTGTAATGCCTGATCCATTCTGGCATTGTTCAATTTTTCAATGGCCTCACCATCTACTTTAGCAGTTGCACCAGTAACTTCCTTCTTAGTAGAAGTACCATAACCTACTACAACTACTTCTTCTAGTGCTACAGAGGATAATTCCAAGTCTATATTAATGTTAGTTCTACCAGCTACCAAGACTTCTTTAGTCTCAAACCCTATATAGGAAAAGATCAACTTAGCTGTTTCAATATTTTCTACTTCAATCTCAAAATTCCCATCAATATCTGTTGACACTCCGTTAGTTGTGCCTGCCTCCAATACATTCACTCCAGGTATGGTTAGACCATCTGCCTCTTTGACTTGACCACTAACTTTGGCCTTTTGGGCATAAAGAGTAGAGGAGAAAAGTAGTATAGTTAGCGCAATTAAACTTCTTAAGTGCATGATAATGTATTGTTTATGTGCTTAATATGGTGCTTATAGTTAAAAATACCTTAACAATAATAGTTTAATTTTTTTAAACTCTACTAACATTTTATTAATAATTTATAAATAAATATTTTAATAATGTTATATGTAGCTTATTATCAGGTAGTAATAATTTGTAAAAAATATTTGTAGAAAAAAACAAATATAAATTTGGTTAGATTATTCAGTGAAAAAGTAAATCATTTTAGTGTATTCTACTATATTTACTTGTTTCATTAATGAATTATAGATGGATAACAAAAAACCAACAGAAAATGTTCTTGGGCATCAATTTGGAGCTTTTTATAAGATACCAATAGATAAGTTTTTTCAATTCGCTTTATCTGTGGATTGCATCATCTTGGGCTATCATGAGAATGCACTTAAGTTGTTAGTTGTTAAAAGAGGAACTGAGCCTCATTTGGGTAAAGTCGCATTGCCTGGGGACCTTGTCTATCCTACTGAAGACATGGATGCTGCTGCCAATAGGGTACTGAAAGATTTGACTGGATTAGAGAATGTGTTTATGACTCAATCAAAAGCATATGGCCAAGTTGATAGACATCCTATTGGAAGGGTAATAACTGTAGGGTATTATTCTTTAATAAGTGTAGACCGTTATCAACCTTTGGCAAGTTCATGGGCGGATAATGTTTTTTGGGTAGATATTCACGACTTACCTGAATTGGCCTTTGACCATAAAGTTATTGTAGAAGATGCGATTGAAAATTTAAGGGAACGAATAAAATTACATCCAATTGGATTTGAATTATTGCCCAAGAAGTTTACGCTTGGAGAAATGCAAGCTTTATATGAAGCCATATTGAATGTGAAATTTGATAAAGCAAACTTTCGAAAGAAGATATTGGGTATGAATATTTTAAGAGATACAAATGAAATCCAATCTGAGGTAGCTCATCGCCCTGCTAGACTGTTTAAGTTTGATAAAGAGGCTTACCAGAAATTGCATGAATCAGATAAAGTTTTCGAAATGTAGAGATTAATTCTACTTATTGTATTAATGACAATAAGTTCTATATTTGTGATTCATGACTCTTGAAAAAATCACAAATAATCCTTTTCAAATTGTAATATTTGGTAGTGATGGAGATTTATCTTTTCGCAAAATATTTCCGGCACTTTATTATCGATTAAAAGATGGGCAATTGGGTGAAGAGGTTAAGATTCTCGCCATAAGTCGTACGAAAAGAAGTCAGGAGGATTATATCGCTATGTTATCGGAATCTCTAAATAAATATTTAGAGGATATAGATACTGTAGTAGTGCAAGACCTTTATTCTAAGATCACTCATTTTTGTTTGGAAGAACAAATTGATCAAGCAAAACAAGATTTACAGCTTTGGTTTAAAGGCAAAGAAGAGCAAGTAAGACTCTTTTATTTAGCTACACCTGCTTCAGCCTTTGGGTCTATTAGTGATATGCTCTTGCAATTTGATTTAATTACTGATTCTTCCAGAATCGTACTAGAAAAGCCACTGGGTAAGGACTTGAAAAGTTCTGAAGAGACAAATTCAATAGTAGCTAAATATTTTAGGGAAGATCAGATCTATAGAATTGATCATTATTTAGGCAAAGAGACAGTTCAAAATTTAATGGTATTGCGTTTTGCCAATAATTTATTTGAGCGGACATGGAATGCGCAACACATAGATAATGTTCAAATAACGGTTGCTGAATCCTTAGGAGTTGGAAGTAGAGGTGGTTATTATGATTCTTCGGGTGCTTTGCGCGATATGGTACAAAACCACTTGCTTCAATTGCTTTGTTTGATAGCTATGGAGTCTCCATTGCAATTAAATGCTGATGAAGTAAGAGATGAAAAACTCAAAGTTCTCAAAGCATTAAGACCATTTACAAAAGAAAGCATTAAAAATGCTACGGTGAGGGGGCAATACACTCGAGGAAGTTCAGATGACGGGCAGTTGCCTTCCTATTTGGAGGATATAGAGGAATTTAACTCAGATACGGAGACATTCGTGGCACTGAGAACTTATGTTGATAATTGGAGATGGGGAGGAGTCCCTTTTTATCTAAGGACTGGTAAAAGACTGCCACATCGATTTTCAGAGATTATTATCAATTATAAACAAGTACCCCACAATATATTTCCTGGTAAGCAAAACATAGAAAACAATAGGTTGATAATCAGGCTTCAGCCAGAGGAGAGAATTGAATTGCTTCAAATGGTTAAAGTGCCTGGTCCAGGAGGATATCGATATAAACCAATTTCACTTGAGTTGGATTATGCCGATCATTTTCAAGATCGATTTCCAGATGCATATGAACGTTTATTAATGGATGTGGTAAGAGGAAATCAAACCTTGTTTATGCGCAGAGATGAAGTAAAAGCTTCTTGGAAGTGGATAGACTCTATTTTAGAACATTGGAAAGAAAGTAAGGTTGAAAATACATTATATCAAGCAGGAACTTGGGGGCCTGGTGATGAAATATTAAAAGAAAATCACCAATGGGAAATTTCAGGTCATGTCAAAAAAATACAAGAGGTAAATGAGCTTAAAGGATAGAGACCTTTTGGAAATAGAGTTAGCAAGCATGATTGCAGAGACCCTTGAAATGGAAATTTCAAATAGGGGCGAGGCCATTTTAGCGGTTTCCGGTGGTAGCACACCAAAAGGACTATTTGAGAAACTGTCCAAAATAGAAATCCAATGGAAAAACGTAACGATCTTACCTGTAGATGATAGAATATTATCAGCTGATCATGAGGATCAAAATGGTACCATGATTAGATCTTTATTGGTTCAAAATAAGGCGGCTGTTGCGAAATTTATTCCATTGGTATATAATGCTAATGATAAGGTAGAAAATTTATTGACTGCTAGAGAAAATATTGGGCAATTGAAATTGCCAATTACAGTTGCTTTACTTGGCATGGGTTTAGATGGACATACAGCATCTTTATTCCCTTGTTCTAATGAGTTGAAAGCCGGATTGGATTTGGATAATCCGGAAAGCTTGATAAATGTCCAACCCCAAAATGCACCCTATGATCGTATTAGTTTAACAGCTTCGACGATTCTAGATTCAAAGAAAATATTCTTACAAATTTTTGGTGTGGATAAAAAAGACTTATTGGAGAAGGCTAGAATCGATGGTAACCCAATGAAATATCCAATCAATTCGTTTTTAGGTCATGAACAATTGAAAATCTATTGGAGCAATTAAAATGAAGGAAAGAATTAAACAAATTACGGAGAGAGTCATTGAGAGGTCTAGAGAGACTAGAAAAGCCTATCTAGGGCTGATGAAAAATGCGGAAGATTCTCAGGTAACTAGGGGTGGACTGGCTTGTGGAAATTTAGCCCATGCTTTTGCAGCATGTGCAGATGATGAAAAGATAGATTTGAGTGAAGAAAGGGTCTCAAACATTGGCATTATAACCGCTTATAATGATATGTTAAGTGCACATAAAACCTATGAAGATTACCCCCAAAAGCTTCGAGAGTATGCAAGAAAGTTTGGTGGTGTTGCACAAGTTGCTTCTGGAGTTCCAGCAATGTGTGATGGAGTTACCCAAGGGCAAGCTGGTATGGAGTTATCTCTTCTTAGCAGGGATGTTATTGCATTGTCAACAACTATAGGCATGTCGCATCAGATGTTTGATGCTGGGATATGCTTGGGGATCTGTGATAAAATAGTACCAGGAATGATGATTGGTGCATTGAGATTTGGTCATTTGCCTTTTATATTTTTACCTGGGGGGCCAATGGAAACTGGTATTTCCAATGATGAAAAGGCTAAATATCGTAGGTTATATGCAGATGGAAAGATTGGCCGTAAAGAATTGCTAAAGTCCGAATCAGCATCATACCACTCTGCGGGAACATGCACTTTTTATGGAACTGCCAATAGCAATCAAATGCTGATGGAAATAATGGGTGTTCATCTTCCAGGATCTTCTTTTGTAACACCAGGAACTGCTTTAAGAACCGTCTTAAATGAGTTTGCAGTTAAAAGGGTATTGGAAATCACGAAACAAGGGAATGATTTCACTCCTTTATATGAGGTTGTCAAAGAGGAAAGTATCGTAAATGCCTTAGTAGGTTTAGTTGCAACAGGTGGTTCTACTAATCATACCATCCATTTAATAGCGATAGCTAGAGCAGCAGGAATTATTATCAATTGGGATGATTTTAATGAGATATCTGAAGTAGTTCCATTGGTTACAAGAGTATACCCAAATGGATCAGCAGATATTAATCATTTTCAAGCCTGTGGTGGTATGGCCTATTTAATCAAAACTTTGAGAGAAGGCGGCTATTTGAATGAAAATGTAAGGACTGTTTTTGGCAAGGGATTGGAAGATTATGAGAAGGAACCAATTCTTAATGGAAATCAGCTTGTTTGGCAAGAGGGTCCAGAACATTCATTGGATGAAAATATCTTACGTTCTGTTTCAAATCCTTTTTCTGAAACGGGTGGATTAAAGTGTTTACAAGGTAATCTAGGAAGGAGCATCATTAAAATATCAGCTGTAAAGCAAGAAAATCAGTACGTCAAAGCAAGAGCAGAGGTGTTTACAGATCAAGATGATGTGATTGAAGCATTTAAGAAAGGAAGATTGAATAAAGATGTTGTCGTTGTGGTAAAAAATCAGGGTGGACACAGTAATGGAATGCCAGAATTACACAAGTTAACACCTACATTGACACTTCTACAAAATCAAGGATATAGTGTTGCATTGGTAACGGATGGAAGGATGTCTGGAGCTTCGGGGAAAGTCCCTGCCGCTATCCATTTAAGTCCAGAAAGTATTATGGGCGGTGTAATCGCTAAACTTCAAACTGGGGATTTAATCGAACTAGATGCGATTGAAGGGACTTTGAATTGTTTAAATATTGATGAAGTAAATGAACGAAAGGTAGAGATTGAAAAAAATCCTAGTTCATACGGAGTTGGAAGAGAATTATTTAATCGAATCAAGCCATTAATTAGTGAAAGTGAAGAAGGAGCTTCTTTTTTAATATAAATGGAACAGAATCAGAATCATATTCGGAAGGTATTGAATAGGCATAGTCTAATTCCAGTTGTCTCTTTTACAGATAAAGACGATCCAATTGAGTTTGTAAATTATCTTATTGAAAATGGAATTCATTGCATAGAGGTTACCTTAAGAACAGATTATGCTTGGAAGGCAATAGAATTAATCCAAAGAAACTCTTTTCAAAATTTTGATTTGGGTGTAGGTACAGTTGTTAGTGCTTCTCAGATCAAAAAATTAGAAGATTTAAATGTTGAATTCATTGTAAGCCCTGGAACAACAACAAAGCTTATCGAAGAATTAAATAAAACAAATATTCCTTACATAACTGGAGTAAGCACACCAACTGAAATAATGAATGCCCAAACATTAAACTTAGATACGCTAAAATTTTTCCCAGCAAACCTTTTTGGAGGTCTTAAGGCCTTAAATAATTATCTAGCCCTATTCCCGAATGTAAAATTTTGTCCAACTGGAGGAATTAGTCAAGATACTTATCAGAATTATTTGGATCTAGAAAATGTAATCGCGGTCGGAGGATCTTGGTTACAAAGTGAATTTAAAACATCTTTTAATAAGTAAAGAATGATTGCAATAGCGGAAAGTGGTTCGACAAAAACAGCTTGGTTTATTATTAATGAATATGGTAATATAATATCCGAATTCAATACGCAAGGATTTAATCCAGATTTCCATGATTCCAGTGAAATAATAAATGCCTTATCTAATTCTGAGGATATTAAGCAATACAATGAAGAAATATGCAAAGTATATTTTTTTGGCGCTAGCTGCTCCAATGCCTTCAATATTGGTAAGGTAGAAGTGGCGCTGAGAAAGATATTTCCTATATCTGTAATTTTTGTTGATCATGATCTACTTGCTTGTGCTTATGCACTTACAAATGGCAGCGAACTAATTACTTGTATTCTAGGGACTGGATCTAATTCGGCTTATTTTGATGGGGAGAAATTAAGAGAAGAAGTTCCGGCATTAGGGGTATTTATGGGAGATGAAGGAAGTGGTGGATATTTTGGCAAACAATTGATAAGGGATTACTTCTATGGTCGATTGCCAACGGATATTCATACTCAATTAGAACTTGATTATGAATTGAAATGGAGTGAAGTTCGCCAGATCATTTATGGTTCAAATCATGCGAATGTCTATTTAGCATCATTTATGCCATTTATATATCAATTCCATACCCATGATTATGTCAAAAACATGATCAAAAAGGGAATAGATGCTTTTATTGATATTCATGTTAATTGTTTTAAAAATTATCCAAGTAAACAGGTAGGATTTGTAGGTTCAATGGCCTATTTGTTTCAAGATCAGTTAAAAATCTCTCTTGAGAGTCATGGATATGAATTGGCAAAAGTCATTAAGAGCCCTGGCAGAGAGTTAGTAAAATATCTGATTGAAGAGAAAGGAGTCATTGAAAAATCACCTGAATCCTTAAGTGTAAAAGAATAAAATGTATAGAAAAAGGTACTTATCGATTCTATTTTCTTTAGCCTTTGTTATTGCACTACAATTGGCTTGCAGAAATGAAGAAACTAAGAATGATTTAAGTGCGCATGAAGTTCTCACCAATTATGGGCATATGGCTTTTGCTTATGGAGGTTACAGGACTACAACTAGAAATAATGTACCTACTGTAGAACAACTCAAGGAGGATATGATAATTCTCAATGCATTAGGTTGTCATTTAATCAGAACCTATCACACGCAACAATTTGCTCAAGTAAGCAATTTATTGGAAGCCATAAAACAACTAAATACAGAACATCCAGATTTTAAGATGTATGTTATGTTGGGAAGCTGGATACAATGCAAGGATGCCTGGACTTCAAATCCAATTCACAATCAAGAAGACATAAAGAATAATAGGGCAGAGATAGATAAAGCAATTGAATTTGCGCAAAAATATCCTGATATCATTAAGATAATAGCCGTTGGTAATGAAGCAATGGTGCATTGGGCATCTGGTTATTTTGTAAGTCCAAACATAATTTTGAAATATGTAAGAGAGCTTCAGACAATGAAGCAAATGGAAAGGATTGATTCCAGTATTTGGATAACTTCTTCAGACAATTTCGCTTCTTGGGGTGGAGGCCACGCAGAATACCACACTTCCGATCTAGATAGTTTAATCAAAGAGGTCGATTATATTTCATTGCATACATACCCTTTTCACGATACCCATTACAATCCCAACTTTTGGTATAGCGATGATACTATAGATTATAATTCGGATTACGAAAGGGCCAAAGTGCTTATCTCTAGGGCAATTATCTATGCCCAAAAACAATATGAGAACACCAAAAAGTATATCCATGAAATATCACCAAATAAAGAAATTCATATTGGGGAAACTGGATGGGCATCCATAGATAATCATTTTTATGGAGCAAATGGTTCCGCAGCAAGCGATGAGGTAAAACAATCTTTATACTATCATGCCATGCGAGAATGGACCAATCATTCGAAAATTGCTTGCTTTTATTTCGAAGCTTTTGATGAGCCATGGAAAGACGACAGAAATATTAATGGATCGGAAAATCACTTTGGATTAATTGAAGTAGATGGCAAGGTGAAGTTTCCTTTATGGGCTGAATTCGAAGAATCGAATTTGTCGAAATATACTAGAGGTGAGCAATTGGTAAAAACTTTTGAGGGGGATTCCGCTAAAGCAATTTCTTCCTTACTTAATATACCGCCAAAGGACAGTAATCTTTTCATTCATCAAAATTAAACAGCATGTCAAAAAAAATAATCTTTATAGCATTTGTGGTTTCCTTGGGAGGATTTCTTTTTGGTTTTGATGCTGGAATAATCTCAGGAGTTATGTCCTATGTTGGACCTGAATTTGCTTTGAATGAACTACAATCCGGTTGGGTGGTTAGTTCTCCATCCTTTGCAGCAATGATTGCCATGTTAATTGCAGGCAAATTGAGTGATATTATTGGAAGAAAGAAAATCCTAATTATTGTAGCATTCCTATATGCTGTTTCTGCTTACCTATCTGCGATTGCGGTATCCTACGAAATGTTATACATCGCAAGAATGATAGGAGGATTGGCATTTGGAGCGGCTTTAATCTTGGCTCCAGCATATATAGCAGAAATTTCTTCTGCAGAGAATAGAGGTAAGCTAGTTTCATTGCAACAATTAAATATTGTTTTTGGATTCTTCGCTGCCTTCCTTAGTAACTATTATTTTAATAAGACAAATGGAAGTGAAGATACATTCCTAACGGATGAGAATGTGTGGCGTTGGATGTTGGGTGTTGAATTAATTCCTGCAATGCTGTATTTTATTTTCATGTTTTTTGTGCCTAGAAGCCCACGCTGGTTATTCAATAAAAACCTTACTGAAGAAGCCAAAAGAATTCTCAATAACATCTATGGTAAAGAGGTGGCCCAAAAGGAACTAAAGGCCATGCAAAATGCAGACCATAGCAATGACGGTAAGTCTTCTTTTAAAGCGCTCTTTTCTCCTGCACTTAGATACATAATTTTAATTGGCTTAACAATTGGAATATTACAGCAAATTACTGGTATTAATGCAATCTATTTCTATGCCACTTCTATTTTTAAGCAAACAGGTATAGGTACTGATGCTTCCTTTTCTTCTGGTGTATTGTTAAGCTTTACCACAGTAATTTTCACATTTGCGGCCATTTTTCTAATTGATAAAATGGGAAGGAGACCACTTTTGGTATTCGGTATGGCTGGAATTGCAATTAGCTTATTGACTTGTGCTTATGGATTTCACAATGCTACATATTTACTTAGTGAGGAAAAGGTAAATAATGTGGAGTTAAAAGGAATAGGTATTCAAGATTTAGAAGCTGTGATGAGTATCATGTATGAGGATGATTTAGCATTTAAAGCAGCCATGAAGAGCACCTTAGGAACAGAAGTTTATGCCAAGAATGAAGGAGCTATTCTTGAGGCTGCCACAGATATGAATGCCACTCTTGTATTAATTGGAATTTTAGGTTTTATTGCATGTTTCGCATTTTCTCTTGGACCGGTAATGTGGGTTTTACTCTCTGAGTTATATCCGATTCGTATTCGAGGTATGGCTATTGGAGCAATTGGATTTGTAAACTCTTTTACCAGTTGGTTGATTCAGCAGATATTTCCTTGGGAATTATCCACACTTGGTAATGCTTTAACCTTCTTTATATTCGGTGCAATTGCTACGATCGGGTTTTTTATCATGTATAAGACCTTACCGGAAACAAAAGGTAAAACTCTTGAAGAACTAGAATTAGAAATGATAAACAAATGAAAAAACAGAATGCATTAGTTGTCACTCTATTTGTCGCTATTCTTCTGGTTTATTGCGATCAGAAACAAGTTGATAATAGGAAAGAAAAGATGACTCCAGTTGAGGATTCAGAACAATACTTGATCAATAATTGGGATGGTAATGGTGTGTTTGAGATTGAAATTACTACCACTGGAAGATATAATTTAAGTCTTACTGCAGAGCCAAATACAAGAGATACTTTCTGGCTTGAAGATTATATGGATAATAAAAACGGTAGAAGTTATAATATTAGCGGAAATATGCTTTTCGATGAGGAAGGTCAATCCCAAATTGATGGCTCTCCACTTGCTGCTGGCATGCATAAAATGAGGTTAAATGGAAAAAACCTTAACAATCTTAAACAGCTTGAATTTAATTTGACACAAACGTTTAAAGAGACTACTGAAGTTTTAGAACAATCTATGGACGGTGAGAAGTGGAATCTAAAATGGTCGGATGAGTTTGAAGGAGAAGGCTTAATAGATGAGACCAAATGGTTGTATAATGTTGGAAATTGGGGCTGGGGAAACAATGAACTGCAATATTATACTGCGAACAATACGCATAATGCAAGACAAGAAAATGGAAACTTAATTATTGAAGCACATCCTGTGGAAGGTACGGAACATTGGACTTCTGCAAGGCTTACCACACAAAGTAAGGTCACATTTCTTTATGGTAAAATTGAATTTCGAGCTAAAATTCCAATTGGCTTAGGTATTTGGGCTGCTGGATGGCTTCTAGGGGATGCATATCAAGATGAATTATCTTGGCCATTTTGTGGTGAGATTGATGTCTTAGAATGTGTTGGTTATGAGATGGATGATGATGGGAATGGTGTAAATCATGCAAGTTGTCATACCCCTGCATATTATTTTAAGAATGGAAATCATATTACCAATACCATTGAAATAGACAGTATGAATACTAAATTCCATACCTACGCAATTGAATGGTATCCTGATCGGGTTGAAGCTTACTTAGATGGAGAACATTACTACACCTACGATAAAATTGCCAATGAATTGGAATGGCCATTTGCGGAACCACAAAATATTGTAGTTAACCTAGCGATTGGCGGAGGATGGGGAGGATTAAAAGGTGTTGATCAAGCCATGGGAAGCCAGCAATTTATATTGGATTATATTCGAGTTTACGAGAAAATATAATGAAGTCAAGCATTGTATTTTTATCTTTTCTGAGTTTTATTGTCGCATGTAGTTCTCCAAAGGATAAACAGCTAGACTTTAAAGAAGTAAGTATTTACGAGACCAATGCTAATGGATTAAACTTTGCCTCAATTCCTTTACTCGATAAAGAAACAACGGATGTCATAATCCAATTTGATCCTGATTCTCAATTCCAAAAAATATATGGATTTGGCGGAGCAATGACAGAGTCTAGTGCCCATTTGTTGCAACACTTGAATCCAGTTCTTAGAAAGGAAATTTTAAAAGACTATTTTTCTAGTGGTGGTGCAAATTATTCTTTAATTAGAACGCACATAAATTCTTGTGATTTTTCTTTACAATCCTATGCTTATGTGACGGATAGTGCTGACCATGAATTGCATACTTTTTCGATAAAGAAAGATCAAGATGATATTATACCTATGCTTAAAGAAGCTCAATCTATTAGTAAAGATTCATTCAAGATTTTAGCTTCACCTTGGACTGCACCACCATTTATGAAAGATAATAATGAGTGGTTTGGAGGTAAATTAATGCCTCAATATTATTCAAGATGGGCTAAATATTTTGTCAAATATATTGAAGCTTATCAGGACGAAGGTTTGCCTATTTGGGGGCTAACCGTAGAAAATGAACCAATGGGCAATAATTCCAATTGGGAAAGCATGCATTACAGTCCAGAAGAAATGGCAGAATTTGTCAAGAAGCATTTATCCAATTCTTTGAAGAGAGCAGGCCTAGATCCTTTGCTTTTTGTTTTTGATCAGAATAAAGGAGAAGAATTAGAAAAATGGTCTAAGATCCTGTTAAATGATAGCACATTATTGGCGGAAATTGAAGGAACTGCAGTCCATTGGTATGAAAGCACATTTAAGGTGTACAAAGAGTCTCTTCAAAATACACATGATTTTGCACCAAATAAGTCCATTATTCATTCTGAGGCTTGTATTGATGCAGAAATTCCAGTTTGGAAAGACGACAATTGGTATTGGACCAAAAACGCTACCGATTGGGGATGGGATTGGGCAGAAGAAGATAAAAAGAAAGACCATCCAAAATATTCACCAGTAGCTCGTTATGCCAATGATATCATAGGGTGTATGAATAATTGGGTCAGTGCTTGGATCGATTGGAATTTGGTATTAGACCCGATGGGAGGACCTAACCATGTGGAGAATTGGTGTATAGCTCCTATTATAGCTGATACCATTAAACAGGAAGTTTACAAAACTCCCTTGTTTTATACCATTTCTCACTTTAGTCGATTTGTTCCCCCTAATTCCAGAAGAATTGCATGGAAGTCCTCCAATGATAGTCTTAATTTAACTGCATTTCAAACACCTGATAAAACAATAGTATTGGTAATGTTTAATGAAGGACTAAATCCAAAATATTATAGTGTAAAAGGAGAAAATAAAATTGTAAATGCCAAAATAAGTGCTCAGGCGATTCAAACGATAGTAATTAACAATAAAGAAGAATATTAATGAATAAGGATCAGATATACTTGGGAGAGGGGAGACTTTATTTCAACCAAAAGGAAGTAAATGGGATGTATACAAAGTTTGAAGGGGACGATTACTTTAAGATTGAAAACTATGATCAAATGGATCCTTTTTTCATGACCATAGTTAGTTCTACAGA
>Ga0207422_1002425_pt1 | contig 24592 bp, 25 predicted proteins | sample MarCyaLeptolynsp_FD_187757 | JGI IMG/M metagenome (GOLD analysis project Ga0207422, IMG submission 187757) | Marine cyanobacterial communities from Panama - species 1 Leptolyngbya sp. (SPAdes) | ecosystem: Environmental > Aquatic > Marine > Unclassified | place: Panama: Panama City | collected... | reverse complement strand
CGGAAGAGCTCTGGAACTGAGAGACGAATTCGGCTCTCTCGCCGCTTATTTCTGGTCTTTTGAACCGAAGCCGGAAAATCGTCCGGCAAGGCTGGACTTCGAAACCGCAAGGACGCTTGGCAAAACGACGGAAAGCACAGCGCTGTCAAAGGATCTGAAGAAACGCGGCTGGAGTTTCGTCGGTCCGACGACTGTCTATGCATTCATGCAGGCCATGGGCATGGTCAACGACCATCTGGAAGGTTGCTTCTGCAGGGAGCTGGTCGAAAAAGCGCGGGCAGAGTTTGTGCGGCCGAAAATCAAATAGAACGGTGTCCGGTCAGGAATTCAACGAGCGCGCGCAATAGGCCTTGGAGATGCGATACTGTTCGGGGGCGCAGCTGAAACAAGTCATTCTGTCCAGCGCTGAGGTGTCTGTGATGTCTGTGGGTGCTCTCGGGAAAGAAGTGTTTGAATGTCTGAAACGGTAAAATCTGCAGCGGTCTATCCAACGCTTGCTGCACCCGACATTGAAGAGACCTGTCACTGGTACGTGGACAAACTCGGTTTCAAAATCAGGTTCATGTGGGGTGACCCGCCCACGCATGGCGCTGTTCTGCTGGGTGATGCGTGTGTCCATTTTTGGAAAGGCGCGCCGCAATTGAACGAGAACTGGCTGTATTTCGACATCGACAATTTGGAAGCCATGTACTGGCGTGCCCAACAAAACTTGGTCGAAATTACCCGTGAGCCGGAAACTTACCCCTGGGGTATGCGCGAGTTCAATGCGATCGACCTCAATGGCTACAACATTCGGTTCGGCCAGCACATGGGCGGGTAAACGACACGACGCTATCGTACCCGGCAGCCATCGGGCCTGGCTGGGGTAGCGGCGCCTTGACTGGTTCAGTCGATCGCCGCCCGTTTGGTCCGCACTCTCTCCAGCGTGAGACTTGCGTCTTCAACATCCGCATCGGCGTTTGCATCGCGGAAGGTGCCGATTGCCATTTCCAGAAACTGCTCGGCTTTTTCAAGTTCTGCCGCCGGCTCTGCGCACGCTTCCATATCCGCCAGGCTTTCCTGAACGGCTGCGATCGACACGAGGGTTTGGGCGGCCTGATAGGACGATTCGACTTCTTTTTGGATCGCGTAAACTTGCAGAAGATCGGCGACAGCCGCGCGCATCGCGTTCGCCCCGTCTTCGCCGCCTGCCGTACCCATGAAGGAAAGACAGAGCGCACGGCCAAAAAGTGTCGAGGACCAGTCGATCGGATTTTCCTCGGGCGACATCAGCTCGAGCGCTTCGGTATAGTAGCGGAACGCCGTTTGAAGAAAGGCCCATCTCGGCTCGTCTTCAACACATATGGCCATGCGCGACAGAATATTTGCCTGATTGAAGCGATTGATCCTCCAATCAAGCGGAGACTCATTCCGCGAAATGTGGTTGTCGACGTCCTCCAGCGCATCGGCAGCGCGGCTCAGATAAGTGACTGCCATTTGCGGTTCAGATCCAGCCAGGAACTTCAGGGTTGACGCGAGCCCTGATTTTGCGGCGATCCAGTTCCCGCGGTCCTTTTCCGCATCGAGGATCGAAATCGCTTCTTCCTGGTACCGCTCCGCGTCCTTCAGGAATGCGGCGGCGGATCCGCCGAGATCGCGCCGGGCCTTTTCGTTCAGAACGCCGGCAAGGCTTGTCAGAACGGCGGCACGGGTCGGCTCGTTGCCACCGTCGATCTCGAGCGTCTTCAGCAGGAAGCCGTAAATCTCCATGGCCCGGTCAAAACAATCTGTTGCGGCTTGACCAGCCAGCATGCGCCCCTGAGTGTCGAGCATGGACGCATAGTCGTGATTCATTGCGACCAGCTCGCCTACCGCCAAGGTTCCCATTGCCTCGGGTATTGTGCTTTCGGCAAGGTCGATCGCTTCCGCAATGGCGGTGCCGCCATAGGTGCACCCATAAGTGTGCACCTGCATGGCTGCGTCGAATTTCTTGCGATGGCTTTCAGCAACATCCACGACGGCAAGGCTGTTCGCAGCGGTGACCAGCAACAGCTTCGCCGCGCCGGGATCACCGCGCAGAAAGGCAACGCGCGCCTGCGCTTCCATGACCCTGGCATTGTCATCAAGTGGCTTGCGCAAGGTGTCACTCGTTGTCTCGCGGATGGAACTCAAAAGGTGATCGGCTTCCTCAAGGTCCAGTCTGGCAATCGCGTCGTCGACAGCTGCAAGAACATTGTCGATGCGCTGACTGGTTCCGCGAAGTGCTTTGACCTCTGCCTTGAGGGCACGGTAGTCGCGTGCCTTTCCGTGCAGGAAACCCCGCAGCTCCGGCAGCGACATGTCCTCCGGTGCAGGCTCTCCGAACCTCAGGGCAAACGCGTCGAGTGTATCGCGCGTCTGCGCTTCCAGATTGTCGAGCCGTTCTGAGACGCTGTCGATCTTGTTTTCCATGCGCTGTGCTGTCTGAAGCATCTGCGCCATATACGCGGGTGTCAGATCGGTTGCATACTCCTTCGTGCGCAATAGCGGCGCCAGCGTCGGGCTCACAATCGCAAGGAAAAGGCGCTTCATCGAGGCGTTGCGCAGTTCTCCGGTCGGGTCACTTTCGTCTGTGATTTTTTCAAGCATTGCGCCGGCGCAGGCATCTGGATCCATACCCGCAGCTGTAACCTCGTCCGGATCCAACAGGCCGGTCTCGACCATTTGCACAAAACGCACATCTGCGTCCGTCGGCGCGTCACGAAAACCGCTGAAGACGTCTTGGGCAGCCTGTGTCAGGTCATTTGCCATGGAGGCAATCGACTTCGGCGGGCGCGCAGCGACCTTGCGAATGGCATCGTAAACGCCAAGACCGGATCTCAGTCCGGGCGCTGAAGCCATTCCGCCCATGGCAACCAGCAGCCGGACGGCATTTGCGATGTTGTTCGAGTGACCCATTGGTTGGTGAGTTTCCGATTTATCGCCTTTGCAAGTTTGCCATCACATCAAAACATTTGGCAACCAGAAGGGGAAGCCTGGGGCGGCAGTCGCAAGCCAGCCAATGCGCCAAATCGAATGTGCATCTCAAACCTCGTGTCTTCAAAAGCGGGAGTTTTCAGGCGTTCGCAGAAATGACGGACAATTTGCCGCGATTTCGAGGCCAAAAATACGTGATGATGCGGAACGACGGAGATGGGCGCATACGCTAGCGTGCTCGGGTCGACCAAAAGCGCATGGGGGCCGTCTTGAAATTTCTGATCGCCTACGCAACCACCGAAGGACAGACCGAGAAGATCTCAAAGTTTATCGGGGAGGCGTTGTCGGACACCGGTCACGACGTTCGATATCACAACGTAAGCGGCCTGTCCGGCGGTCTTTCCGTCCAGGATTTCGACAAGGCCATCGTTGCCGGTTCCGTGCATTCGGGCAAACACCAGGGAGATCTGGAACTGTTTGTTTTTGCGAACCGGGATCGGCTCAACGAAATGCCATCCCTGTTCATGTCCGTCAGCCTTGCCGCCGCCTTCGCGGACACGATGGAAGAGGCCCGGGGATACGTCGACACGTTTCTGCAAGCCACAAACTGGAAGCCGACAGAGACCGCACTGGTCGCGGGTGCCGCAAAGCCCGGTTCATACGACTGGTTTCAAAAATCAGCCTTGCTGGAGGGCGATCTGGCCGATCACGCCAACAAGGAGCTGACCGACACGCGCGAATTCACCGACTGGGATGGCCTGACGGGGCTTGTCGCCAATTTCGCAGCTCGCTGAGCCGGACCGGTACCGAGCAGACTACTCAGGGCAAAAGTTCGGGATCAGTGGTGGTCGGCTGGTCCCGGTGAACACCTCTAAATTGCGGCGGGTCTTGCAATCGGGATCACCAGAGACGGGCTGATGCCGGATGTCTTGCTCAGTTCGCAAGACCATCTATGGAATGAGCACCAGTTTTCCCGCATTCCCGGTCTGAACCACAAGCTCATGGGCTTTGGCAGCATCTGCCAAGGGGAACTCTCGTCCGACTTTTGGTTTGATCGATCCTTCTGCCGCCGCTGCAAGAATATCCGCCATGATGTCGGTCAGCAGCGCCTCCGAAACATTCCAAAGCATGACACCACGAATATCGAGTTCTTTCATCATTGCCATGCGCGGGTTGATTTCGATCTCCCCCCGATTGCCGATGATGATTATCCGGCCGTATAGCGCGGCAAGTTCAAGGTCCGCGGCAAGATTTACATTTGCCAGCATTTCCAGGATGAGATCGGGACCGCCGCCGCCGCAGACCTGCTTGACGGTGTCGAGATATCCGGGCTCGGAATGATTGACCGCGTAGTCCGCGCCTTCGTCCAGAACCAGCTGCAGTCCGTCTTTTGAGCCGGCGCTGCCGATGACTTTAAGGCCGGCCCGTTTCGCGAGCTGGATCGCCGAGGTGCCGACCGAGCCGCTCGCACCGTGGATGAACACCGTTTCTCCGCTCCTTGCGCCACCACGCGCGAAAAGCGCGTAATGGGCGGTCGGATAGGAGACGCCGAATGCCACCGCTTCTGCATAGCTGATGCCGTCGGGAATGGGCAGGACGTGTGTAGCGGGGCGTTTGGCCAGTTCCGCGTAGCAGCCGGTGAAATCGAGCCCCATCGCGACACCTGCAAACACGCGATCACCAACAGCCAGTCCGGAGACATTTTCACCAACCGCAAGAACATCACCGGCCGCATCGCCGCCCGGGATACAGGGCAGGGGCGGTTGAATGCGGTAGGTGCCGTTGCGCATATAGGTATCGGCAGGATTCACACCGGCCGCTTTCACCTGAATGATCACGTCGTCCGGACCCGGCACCGGATCCGGCACGTCGTCCAGCCGGAGTACTTCCGGCCCACCAAAGCTATGAAACTGAACGGCTTTCATGATCCCCAACCGACTTTGCTTGGCCCACGCAACGACCTGAAGGTCTTCAAACGAAAAGTTCGACCGGACGTTATGTTGGTTTCGAAGTCATGTCCACTTTGCAAGAGTGTCGGTTTCGGCTTGCGCCAAGGTAAACCGCAGCCTTCCTAGCGACGCTCGAGTCAGTCGTCCAATCCACTGCTGTCCGGCTTTGAGGAAATTGGATCGAGTGGCTTGCGCTCTTGTGCGGCTTAATGTGCCGAAGAACCCGTCCCTGCCCACGATGCCGGTGGCGTTGGCGTCACACTCAAATGCCGTGTCTAATCTCGCCGTCGAGATTGACAGAAGCAGCACCGCCCCACTGGGGCCTCGTGTTGCGCTTTAAAGTCGGAAGAGGTCATCGCCTGACCTCTCCCCAATTGTGCTCACCTATTGAAGAACTCGGCCGCAGCGTCGGTGGATGCTTTTACGGCTTCTGGCTTGTAGTAGAAGTCCACGTGCCCGAATTCGTCAAAGGCCAGTTCCTCATGCTCATTGGTCAGCTTCTCGACAAACTGGGTGGAGCAAGGCGCTGTGAAGGCCGTGCTGCTGTAGATGGTCAGCGTAGGCTGCACGATCTTGTCGGCATAAACCTCAGCAAGGGAAAACAAGGATTGCATGCCCTGATCAGCGATATGCATGTTCGAGAAGTTCGGAATCGCTTCCGGCCCTTTGGCCCCGGTGCGACCGTAGTAGTCGTAGCTGGCCTCAGCCATGGACGGGAATACAGCACCTTCGACGAAGTCTTCTCTGGAAATCTCATCATCCAGACCGAACGTATCGACATAAACCGGCTCTCCTGTTTCATACATCTTCTGCATCGCGGCGTTTGATGCCGCGATTTGTTGATGAGCCGCGTTGAGGTCGGTCCACTGGAACGCATCCGCGGCCATCATGCCCGAGACCAGCGCGATTTTCTTGATGCGGTGGTCGGTCACGGCGGCCGAGGCGATGATCGAACCACCCTGGCAGACGCCCAGACCGTGGATTTCTTCGACGAACGGCAGGGTGCCCAGATATGAAACCGCATCCCAGGTGTTTTCAATCAGCCGGAACATGTAGCGCGACTGTTTGAACTCGCCAGGCAGCGCCGGGGACTCGCCCATGCCAAGGTAGTCAAAGCCCAGGTAGATGAAACCGCGAGCAGCCATTTCAGGACCATAGGTTGCCGGGATCTGGTCTTTGACCTGAGGGAACGGGCTGGCACCCACGATGGCTTTGTATTTTTGGCTCGGGTCAAAGCCTTCAGGAAGGTAGAGATCGCCAACCAGGTCCACCCCAAAGGACTTGAAGGTGACTTTGTTCTTGCCGGCAGTGAGAATTTGCGTCGTCATTTTCCTGTTCCTTTCAGACTGGTTGGCCTGTTCGCCTTGCGAAAGTAAAATCGATAGTTTACATTTAAGATGCGACCCTAAAAATGTAAACAAAGAATTTTACTTTTTTTGAAGAAAGTGACAGAGAATCGTGAAACTCACTGAATTAAAAAGAAAAAATATTGTCGATGCCGCGATCGCGGAGTTTCGGGAACAGGGGTTTCTCGGTGCCAACACGACGCGGATTGCCAAGCGGGCAGGCGTGTCCAGCCGGACGCTTTACAATCATTTTGAAAGCAAGGAAGAGCTCTTTCACGCGATTACCGAGATCATGATCGCGCGAAATTCGGCGATGGCTCCAGTCGACTACGATCCGGACCGTCCATTGAATGATCAGTTGACCGATGCCTTGGAACGCTATGTTGCGGTGATCACCGATGAAGAGGCAATCGGTTTGAACCGCATGGTCATTTCCGAGTTCCTTCGTGATCTCGACCGTTCGCGAGCCTTTTTTGCCGAGACGGCCGCCCACGATTATCCGGTGACGAAGCTCATTGCCGATGCCATGGAAGCAGGCGCACTTCGAAAGGCAGATCCAGGCTATGCAGCAGGCCAGCTACTGGCACTGGTGAAGAACTTTTTCTTCTGGCCGGAGTTCTTGCTGGGCGAGAAGCAGTCAACCGACGGCATCATGAAAGACTGTGTGGCGATGTTCTTGTCCTACTACGAACCAACCGACTAGCCTTTGGCACGGCGGTGTCATCCAAAATGGAAAGACCTTGCGTCAAGCGAAATACGAGGCGCAGGTGTTGTACGTTTGGGGTTCGTTGACATCTGCAAAAGGGGGCTCTGACCAACCAGGCAGCAAACAATATCCGCTACCCGATCAAGCCCGCCAGCAGACCGTCTTAGCCGCCGACCTTCTCTTTCAACGGCGCAAAGAGTGGGTTTTCCCTCGAGAAAACATAGTCGAGTGTCTCCACCGTCACGGTGTCCGCGCCTTCCTCGATCAGAAGCTGGGCGCAGTCGGCGACGGCGTCCTTCGGGCAAAGCACATTGACGCGGCTGAGGTCATTGCTTTCAGAAAAGCGCTGGATGGCGCCGACCCTGCTGACGGCGCGAAGGGCCTGGGTTCTGTCATCAACAACGGCCTTGACCAGCCTGACATTGCGCGCAGCTTCTTCGGCGGCGACGCGGTCGAGGATCGCACGCGCACCCGCAAGGGCTGTCGCGGACCACTCCGCATTCAACGACGCCACCAGATTGGCCTGGCTCTTCAGGATCACGCCGTCGGCCAGGATCTTCAGGTTGTTGGCATGCAGCGTCGAGCCCGTTGTGGTGATGTCGACAATAAGCTCTGCCGATCCTGCAGCCGGAGCACCTTCCGTGGCCCCGGCGCTTTCCACGATCCGGTAATCGGCAATGCCGTGCTGCGCGAAATAGGCACGGGTGAGGTGGACGTATTTGGTCGCAACGCGCAAGCGGCGGCTGTGCCGGCTGCGAAAGTCGGACGCAACATCGCTCAGATCCGCCATGGTCTCCACGTCGATCCACGCTTTGGGAACGGCAACAACGACATCGGCCGGCCCGAAACCGAGCGGTGTGACGATGTGAACCGTGTTTGCAGGATCGGAAATGTTCTCCTCGACGAGATCAAGGCCTGTGACACCGAAATGAACCGCACCATCTGAAAGCGCCCGCGCAATTTCAGACGCCGACAGAAAGGCGATCTCCACATTGTGCAAGCCCTTGATCGCGCCGCGATAGTTGCGCGCGCCGCCCGGTTGCAGGACTTTCAGCCCCGCGCGTCCGAAGAAGGCATGGGTGTTTTCCTGCAGGCGGCCCTTGGAAGGAATGGCGATGATCAGGTTGCTCATGGTTCAGGTCATTTCCCAATGCTATCGGCGATCCGGTCCAGCCACATCGAAAAGCCGATCGCTGGCACGTTTTCACCGGCCCCGAGAAGTGTCAGCAGCTTGTCGTAACGTCCGCCACCGACAAGCGGCCCGATGACGTCACCCGAGGCCGCATGGATCTCGAACACGAAACCGGAATAGTAATCGAGCCGGCGGCCGAACTCTGCCGCAAAGGTCAAGGTGGAAGGGGGGATGCCTTTCGCATCCAGTGCCAGGAGACGTTGCTCGAAGGCCGCAATCGGCGCGTCCAGATCGAGGCCGGACCTGTTGCCGAACGCGCGCAGAGCGTCGACGGCGTTGCTGCCATCGGCCTTCAGCGCGAGATAGTCTCTCAACGTCTCCGCTACCTTGTCGTGACCGCGTCCCGCGCTGGCAAGAGCGGCCTGTTCCAGGAACCTTTCGGCGATTTCACTTGGCGTGCGTCCACCGACAGCAGATATGCCGGCGATCGACAGGAGATCCTCAACGACGGCATGGGCTGCGGTCGGGTCGGCTCCTTCAAGTGCGGACAGGAAGCCGAGGCGGACATCCCGGCTGTCATCGTCTGAGGAGTCACCGCCAGCCATGCGATCGATCGCCGCCGACAGCTTGTCGGTTTCGCCGAACAGGTCACGCAACCGCCGCCGCCACACGACCGGAAGATCGAGGCTTGCAAGAACGGCCGCAAACAGCGTTTCGTCGCCGATGCGGATGGTGTGTGATGTTGCGCCGAATGCGTTGAGTGCACTTACCGAAAGCGCCAGCAGATCGGCGTCGGCTTCAGCGATATCCGTCCGGCCAAGGCTTTCGGCGCCGAGCTGGGGGATCTCGCCGAGGCCTTCCGCACGCTGACGGAAGACCGGCCCATGATAGCAATAGGCTGCCGGCAGGCCGGCGTTGCCCGAGGCAACGTGGTGGCGGCCGACCGGTATCGTGAAATCCGGACGCAGACACAGGTCGGTGCCGCCGCTGCCCTGGGTCAGGTAAAGCCGCCTGCGGATATCCTCACCGGTGAGATCCAGAAAGACGTCCGCCGGTTGCAGGATGGGCGGATTGACCAGTGCGTGGCCTGCATCCTTGAGCAAGGTCAGAACCGCTTCGATCTGTGCCGGATCAAGTCCGTCTGTCTTCTCCGCCGCTGCCATGCCTCACACCTCGTTCTGACGTTTGCGGTCGTCCGCCTGCCCGTCGAGAATGTCTTTCACCGCCGACACCAGATCCGTCTCCTTGACGGTGACTTGCGCCGGGCGGCTCTCGCGCCAGGTGATGTTGTCGGTGATTTCTTCCGACAGACGTTTGCCCTCGATCAGGTCCTTGATCTGAAGCTCCCCAGCGTCCCGTTCGTCAGAGCCCTGAATGATGGCCACCGGACAACCGCGCCGGTCGGCATATTTGAGCTGGTTGCCGAATTTCTTCCAGTTGCCCTGGTACATTTCCGCGCGGATACCGGCAGCGCGCAAGTCCTGCACCATTTTCTGGTAACGCCCGAGCGCCTCAACGTCGCCGTCCATGACCGTGATGAGCACCGGTGCGACGACGTCGGACGTATCCAGCTTGCCCAGGTTTTTCAGGGCGGTCATCAGCCGCGAGACACCCATGGAAAAGCCGGTCGCCGGGACATCCCGCCCCGTAAAACGCTTGACCAGTCCGTCATATCGGCCGCCACCGCCGACAGAGCCGAATTGAACGACTTCGCCCTTTTCGTTGGTCACGTCGAAGAGCAGCTCGGCCTCGTAAACGGGGCCCGTATAGTATTCCAGGCCGCGCACGACCGAAGGATCAATCTTGATCCGGTCGTCTTCATACCCGCAAGCCTTGAACATCGCCGCCATGGTGTTCAGCTCGCTGATGCCTTCGTTTTCAAGCGAGCCGGTGCCGGACACAAAGGCGATGATTGTGTCGATGGCCGCGGTCTCAAGACCTGCCCCGTTTGTAAAGTCACCACTTTCGTCCTTGCGGCCATCCCCGAGCAAGAGGCGCACGCCTTCAATGCCGAACTTGTCCAGTTTGTCGATGGCTCTCAGAACTGTCAGGCGGCGTTCTTCGTGTGCTTCGCCCCCAAGCCCGATGGACTCAAGAACGCCGTCCAGGACCTTCCGGTTGTTGACCCGGATGACATATTGACCGCGCTCAATTCCGAGGGCTTCCATCGTGTCCGCCATCATCATGCACATCTCTGCGTCCGCCTGGACGCCGGGCGCGCCGACCGTGTCGGCGTCGAACTGCATGAACTGGCGGAACCGGCCGGGTCCAGGCTTTTCGTTCCGGAACACCCAGCCGGCACGATAGGTCCGGTAGGGAAGCTGGATGTCGTTGATGTTTTCCGAGACATGTCGGGCGAGCGGAGCGGTCAGATCATAGCGCAGGCTCATCCATTGCTCGTCTTCATCCTGAACCGAGAAGACCCCTGCGTTCGGGCGATCGGTATCGGGCAGGAATTTGCCGAGGCAGTCGGTATATTCGAAGGCCGGGGTCTCAACCGGATCGAAGCCGTAATGCTCGTAGACCGCACGGATTTGGGCGAGCATTTCATCCGTTGCACGGATGTCCCCGGCAGAGCGGTCGGCAAAGCCCCGCGGCAGGCGGGCCTTCAGTTTGTTCGATTTTTTGGCCATGAAGTCGTCAGATCCCGGCGAGTACCTTGCCGGTGGCCGTCAAATGCGAGCGGCGACCGGTCCTCATTTCAATTGCGGTTGTCCTAGACGAAACGGCAGATGAGGGCAAGGTTGACCGCGTCGGTCATCGATACGGCCGTCATCTGCTGCGACAGCCCGCGGGAGTGGGCGTGCCGCTGCCTTGTTTGCATCACACTTGCAGGTAAAAGGGGACCCGATACGCAAGCGGGCAGTGGAAAGACGTGCTCGAACGGGAAACTGTCGCGTCTTTGCTTGTATTTAACCTCTGGCAGGCTATGGTCCGCGCAAATTTCTTAAGAGGAAATGGGCCCGGCATCCGGTCACCTCTGAATTTTTGGCGGACAAGGTTGGAAAATGGAAAGCGCAGCGAGCATTGCACAAGGCACTGCGGAACAGAGCTTGGACGAGCGCCGGCAGATGTCTGACGCGCATGTCGCAGAACTCAGTGTCGTGCTTCCGAGCTTCAACGAAGCCAAGAACATTCCCATCCTGATCGAGCTTCTTGACAAGGCCCTTGCCGGTGTCGCGTGGGAAGCTATCGTTGTTGACGACAATTCGCCTGATGGCACGACCGAAGTTGCCCGATCCATTGCGCAAGGCGATCCGCGTGTCCGCGTGATCCGCAGGATTGGCCGTCGCGGCCTTTCGGGCGCCTGTATCGAGGGCATCCTGTCGTCATCAGCACCATTCGTCGCCGTAATGGACGCCGACCTGCAGCATGACGAAACACTGCTTCCGAAAATGCTGGCGGCAATCAGGCAGGACGACACGGACCTTGTCGTTGCCAGCCGCAAGGTCGAAGGCGGAACGGTCGGCGAGGGTCTGTCGGCCGTGCGCGCCTGGGGCTCCAATATTGCCAACGGCCTCGCCCAGAAACTTCTCAACGTCACCTTGAGTGACCCGATGAGCGGCTTTTTCATGGTCCGCCGGGAAAAAGCGGAAGAAATCGCGCCGAAGCTGTCACCGATGGGTTTCAAGGTCCTGTTAGATCTTGTGTCCAGCGCGAGTGGTACGCTCAAGATCAAGGAGCTGCCCTTCACGTTCCGTGAGCGCCAGCACGGCGAGAGCAAGCTGGATACGCTGGTCACACTCGACTATTTCGGCCTCTTGCTTGCCAAGTATTTTGGCGACATCGTGTCCGTTCGCTTTCTGATGTTTGGCCTGGTCGGGCTGAGCGGGCTCGTGGTTCACCTCGTTGCCCTGCGCATATTTCTGCTTGGCGGCATGGAGTTCAACCTGGCGCAGACAGCGGCATCCTTTGTTGCCATGACCTCCAACTTCTTCCTGAACAACCAGCTCACCTACCGGGACCGGCGCCTGCGCGGCTTCAAGGCTCTCATCGGCCTTCTGACCTTCTATGCCGTCTGTTCGGTCGGTGTGCTTGCAAATGTCGGTGTTGCCAACCTGATCTATGCCGGCCCGTCCTACTGGTGGTTTGCCGGCACGGCTGGTGCGATTATGGGCGCAGTCTGGAACTACGCGGCCAGCTCTGCACTGACCTGGCGGAAGTCGTAAACGACGGAATTTGAAGACATTGGCAAAGGCTGAAGATCTGCCGTTTCTCCTGCGACCGGCCGGGTTGGTCCTGATCGTCGGATTGCTGACAGCGCTCAAGATGTTTGCCGCCGCCAATGCGCATCTGGTCGAGGATGAAGCCTATTACCGTATCTGGGGGCTTTTTCCTGCGCTCAGCTATTACGACCATCCGCCCATGATCGGCTGGTGGATATCGGCAGGACAGGCCGTTTTCGGCGATACGATTTTTGCCGTGCGTGCACTCGTTGTCTTCTCTGGACTGGTCGGTTCTCTTGCACTTTGGCGCACAGCCGCGATCCTGTTCGATCAGCGCACCGCTGGGTGGGCCGTCCTGTTCCTGAACGCCAGTCTGTTGGTTGGCATTGGCGGCATTCTGGCGACACCCGATGCCCCATCTGTCGTGTTCTGGGGGCTCACGTTCTGGGCGCTTGCCGAATTATCGCGCTCCGGAAATGCCAACTGGTGGCTGGTTGTCGGCCTGATGGCCGGCTGCGGGCTCCTGTCCAAATACTCCGTCCTGTTCCTCGGAGCCGGCATCGTGGTGTGGCTTTTGTGGGTGCCGGAGGCGCGACGCTGGTGGAGCGCCTGGCAGCTCTGGGCGGGCGGCCTGGTCGCGCTGCTGTGTTTCTCCCCGGTGCTTTACTGGAACCACCTTCATGAGTGGGCGAGCTTCTACAAGCAGTTCGGCCGGGCCGGTGGCGGCGGTTTCACGGCGAAATACATCTTTGAGTTTCTCGGCGCGCTGATCGGGCTATTGAACCCGCTGATCGCTGTGCTGGCGCTCTTCGGCGCGGCGACCCTTTTCAAGGCCTTGCGGGCAAGGGACAGCGCCGCATCTCTGGTCTTGCTGACCTCCATGCCGTTTCTGTTTTATCTCACCTACCATTCGCTGCATGCGCGCGTTCAGGCGAACTGGCCAGCACCGCTCTTTCCGGCACTGGCGCTGATGGCTGCAGTTTACGTGGCGAACTTGGCGCGCGAACAGCATTTTTGGCGCAGGATCGCCGCGGCCGGCGTAGGCATCGGCGTCGGAGTGGCGATCCTGGTTCAACTTCACGCCGTCACACCGTTTACAGGGCAGTTTGCCCGAAAGGATCCGACATTCCAGTTGCGCGGTTGGGACGAGATTGGCGCACAGCTGGATGAGCTGGCAAAAGCGGAAGGTGCCGCCTATGTCGTCACGACGAGCTACGGTCTCAACGGCCAGATCGACTTCCTGATGAGAGGCGACCTGCCGGTGATCCAGCTTACGGAGCGCATTCGCTACATCATGTCGCCTCAGCCGACGACTGAGCTCTTCGAAGCGCCAGGGCTTTACATCACGGAAAAACGCCGTGACAAGTCGGGTGATCTTCAAAAGAGCTTTTCGACGGTCGAGGAGCTTGGCGTTCTGGAGCGCCGGGTGAAGGGTGTTCCACTCGAAGAAATCGCCGTCTACCGGGTTCAGGGGCCGGTGGGTCCGGTTTTCGAGCCGATTAGCTACAGGTGACCACCGCAACTTGTCGGATAAGGTTTGAAAGAGGCTTGCAAACCCATCCGGAATAACGCAGGGAGAGGGGTGGAACCCAGATTATCCGGCCCTTCTGTCTGAATTCATGAAGCGAATCACTCTCGGAGCACTCGACTATGGCCTCGCCTTCGGCGTTGACCGGGCCTTGCGCGAACTTGCCGAAGCCGGACGCTTGAGTGCCGTTGGCGCGCTCGTCACGACGGAACTCTGGCCGCGTGAATTCAGACCGCTTCAGGAAACAGCGGAAAAAGTCGGCAAAAACGTATTGTTCGGTATCACGCTTGCCTTTAGCGGCGACCGGGTTTCGCCTGTGAGCACGCGCATGCAGGAAATCTACGGTGACCGCATGTTTACACGCCAGGGGCTTGAGAGACGCGCGTTTTTCAGGCTGTTGCCGGACGAGGTCCTGTTCGACGAAGCCTTGGCGCAACTGGCACGCTACAGCGTGCTGATGCAGCGCCAGCCTGACTTCGTGGCGGTGCGCGAAAACCTTCTGACCCGTACATCTCTGGCAAAGATCGTCTTCAAGGCGGTGGAGCGTGCCGATTTCGCTCAGCCGCCCTTGGTGATTTCACCACTTCGCTCGGGGCTCAAGACGCTCAGACTGGCGCGGCTCGCAAAAGCGCACGGCCTCAAGATGCTGCCCAAGGGGGACCCACTTCCGCCGACCGCCGATGTCGAAGAGTTGCACAAGCTGCTGTATAACCATTTCGACGGTATGAGTGACGGGAGTTTCGTCGCCTCCATTCCAGGGCGGTCGGACGACCGGCTGATGCGCGAAGAGCCACGCAAGAAGATTGCCGTCCGGGAATGTCAGTACGAGGTTCTTTCGAGCAACCGGTTTTTTCACACGCTCGACCGCAAAAACGTGTTTTTGAACTGAGCGAAGCACTGTCTTCGCGGAATTTTGATGAGTGAAACGAAAAAACGGCCCTGCGGGGAACAGAGCCGTTTTTCGTGGAGGTCAAGAAGTGGGGAGGGGCGGCCCCGCTTCCATGACCATTGATATAGGCATTTTTTTCTTGAACGCACGTGACGGACATCACAGGATTGCGTGTGGCCTGAAATTTTTGTCGTGATAGTCCTTTGGCAGGGGGTAGGTGTGGCTGAAATAAAAGATTTCCTTAAAAACAGCTTTTCTTTGGAAGGGCTTGAGCCGGATCTGACCGTCGGGCTGTCCCGCCTCGCACGGCCGATGAAAATCGCCGCCGGAACAATTCTGTTTGAAAACGGTGATCCCGGGAACGGCTGTTATGCGGTTTTGGAGGGGTCCTTGAAGGTCTCGCTCCTCTCGGTGGAAGGGGACGAGCAGCTTCTTGCGGTGCTGGGACCGGGCGATCTGGTCGGTGAACTGGCGCTGCTTGACGGGCGGCCACGTTCGGCCACAGTCAGCGCCTTGAAGGAAGCTCAACTGGCTTTCATCGACAAGGCAGCGTTTCAAAGGTTCTCCGATGAACATCCCGCCGTTTACCGTCATATGCTCTCGATCGTCGGCAAACGTCTGCGCCATGCCAACGACGTCCTGGCAGCCCGATCCTTCTTGCCTCTGCCGGGCAGGGTTGCGCAGACCCTGCTGCAATTGTCGGAAACTTTCGGCAAGCCTTTGGACGATGGCCGGATCCTGATTCACTACAAGCTCAGTCAGGCGGATATCGCCAATATGGCCGGTGCGGCGCGCGAGAATGTCAGCCGCGTCCTCAACGACTGGAAACGCTCGGGCACGATCAGCCGGATTTCCGGCTACTACTGCCTCGAAGAGCTTGAATTCCTGGAGCAGGCCGCAACGCTTTAGGTGGACGTCTCGAAAACCCGGTGATTTATGCTTGTCGTCAATTCATTGAACTGATGACAATCGAAGCTGCACATTCCGCCTGAACAACGCTCAATACCACTGCCTCATCCTGAGGAAGGCCAAAGGCCTGTCTCGAAAGATGGGCTGCTAGCTCCGGTTCTTCTCGTGCATCCTTCGAGACGAACCTGACAGTCCTCCCCGACTTGATCGGGGATCCACTCGCGAAAGAGATTGCTATTCTGTTAGTCCGGCAAGTGCGCCATCTGCGTTCCTGCGATGATGGATGCCAGCGTGTCGGTATTCAGGCTGTCCAGAAACGCTTCTGCGGCGCGGGCCATTGCGCTTTTGAGCGCGCAACGCGGCAAGAACGCGCACACGGCTGGTTCGGGCTTGAGGCAGGCGACAACACCCAGATCCGGTTCAATCAGTCTGACGACATCCCCGAGCCGGATATCGTGCGGCGATTGTCCGAGCCGGATCCCGCCACCGCGGCCACGGGTTGTTTCCAAAAACCCGGCTCGCGCCAGCTGCGCCACGATTTTCATGACATGCGACTTGGCCAGGCCGAGTTCCCTGCTCAGGCCATCCACCGTTTGCGGGGCCTCCTTCTGGCCGATTGCCATTAGAATTCTCAGTGCAAAATCGCTGGCTTGACTGAGGCGCATAACAGGGTCCCATAAAACATTCATCTGAGATGTTGATTTTAGTATTGATATGTGGCATTTAAAAGATGCATTTTAGATGAATGTTATGGAGGCGAATGTGGAAAGCCAAAGATCCACGTCTCACAGATACAGGCTTCAAGTCCGTTCGGTGCCTAAAGACGGGGATCGCCTGCGCCGCTACGAAACGGTGGACGCGCAGTCGATCCAGACCATGGTGCACACGTTTTACGGCTGCATCCGCGAGCACCCGAGGCTCGGCAGCATCTTCAATCCCCGGCTGGACGGCAAATGGGACGAGCACCTGCCGAATATGGAAGCCTTCTGGCAATCGGTTCTGCTGAAAAACGGGGCCTACAAGGGCAAACCCGTTCCGGCACATCTGAGGCTGAAAGAAGTCGTCAGTTCGGATTACGGCGAGTGGTTGTCGGTGTTTCGCCCCGTTGTACGTGAACTGTTTGTGCCGGACCTGGCAGACGAGATCATCGCCGTTGCCGAGCGGATCGCCCAGAGCCTGTGGCTCGCGACCTTCGGCCATGCCGGGTCAGCACCACCTGCCGAATTGTCGTCTCAACAGTCTGAATGGAGCGGATCATGCTGGTAGCAATCGTTCTTGTCGCCGAAGCCCTGGTGGTTGTCTGGTTCACCGTGTTCACGCTCATGCTGGTGTCCATGTATCTGGATTCCCGGCAACTTCCGATGCCGAAACTGGATACTGCCGGCCGCACGCTGATCGGCAGCGCGAAACTCGCCTTCTTCACGGGCATGGTGGCGCTTGCTGTTCTGACTGTCTTTGAAATGCCCGTCATTGGCTGAGGGAGAAAACCGAGATGCTGACATCCAAATTCCTGACGCGAAGCCTGCCGATCCTCCTGATCTGGATCGCGGCGCCGTTGCCATTGTGGATCATGGCGATCCTGATGCTGTTGATCTGACAGGAAAAGCTTGTGATCTGTCTGCTTGCGGTTAGTCTTTTCCTGAAAAGAAAAGGAGGGGCTCAGATTGACCGACGAGCAGCAGCAGCCGCGTGGTGAATTGACACTGCGCACCATGGCAATGCCTGCGGACACAAACGCCGCCGGAGATATTTTCGGCGGCTGGGTGCTGTCACAGATGGACTTGGCCGGCGGGATCGCCGCGGGTCAGCGGGCGGAAGGGCGCGTGGTCACGATCGCCGTCGACAGGATGAAATTCATTCAGCCCGTGCACGTTGGCGATGTGCTGTGTGTCTACACGGACGTCGTGCGCGTGGGCACCTCGTCGATGGAAATCAGGCTGGAAGCCTGGGCGCTGCGCCATCGCTACGGCAATCGTGAAATGGTGACCGAAGCCCACTTCACCTTTGTCTCGGTTGATGATGGTGGGCGCCCGCGTCCCGTTCCCAAGTGATCCGATCGTTTTTCAAGTCCGGTGCCTGTTGAGCAAGTCGGCAAACAGATCTTCGTCGACCGCGCAGGTGCAACCGTTTGCCCAAAGGTGAAGGAGATCCTGAAGGCGTTTGACGCGCACCTCTTCGGCAAGCGGAGCCTTGTGACGTGGCAGGCCGCCAAAGACGCGCATTGTCTTGATCCGCGTCAGCACGCAGTCTTCGGCAGCCCGCTGCCAGACCGCCGGGTCGGCGATTTCGGCATGTGCTGCTAGGTGGTCCTCGATCAGGTTTGCCGCGCGTCCGGCAAAAGGCTCTTGAGACAAAAAATCCTCCATCGGTTGCCCGAGGAGGACTGGCGCATGCAATCAAACCGCTTTGTTGCCGGAAAGCCTCTTTGAGGTTCCCTCCAGCCGCATCCCTGTTGCGGAAACCACCTTGCCCGGTTTGGCAGGTTGGCGAGGGCGCCAGCCCTTCTCTTGATGATGGCGCGCTTATGACATGACTTTGGAAGCTTGGCAAGCAGATCCCGAAAAGTTGTTTCAGAGCGTTTATTGAGCACGATCATAGTCGATCCGGCCGTCCACGAGATGGATCCGGCGCGGCATGCGGGCGGCCAGGTCCATGTCGTGGGTCACGGCGATGACAGTCGTTTTTTGTGTCTCGACAATGGTTTGAAGGCTCTCGAAGACCTGCTCGGTCGCCGCGGAATCGAGGCTTCCCGTCGGTTCGTCTGCGAGGATCAGATCCGGCGCGTTGGCAAGAGCTCTCGCGACGGCGACCCTCTGGCGCTGCCCGCCGGACAACTGGGCCGGCTTCCGGTGAAGAAAGTCTTCCAGGCCCAAATCCGACAGGAGCCTGGTGGCGTGCTCCAGCTGATCCCTGGCATTGAGCCTGCCGAGTTTTTGCATCGGGATCATGATGTTTTCCAGCGCCGTGAATTCCGGCAGCAGAAAATGGAACTGAAACACAAATCCGATTTTCTCAAGACGGATCTGCGCCATGTCGGCAGAGGAGAGATCGGCCGTTTTGTTGCCTTCGATCAGGACTTCCCCAGCCGTCGGTCTGTCGAGCAGACCGAGCAAATAGAGCAACGAGGACTTTCCAGAACCGGAGGGGCCCGTGATTGCGACGAACTCCGCTTCCCCGATCTTGAAATCGACGTTACGGACAAGTGTGACAGGTACGACCGCAGGCAGGATACGGGTCAAGTTACGGGCTTCGAGCAGAGACCCGCTGCCGTTCGCAGGCTGGTCTGCCGCCCCGGTCACGTTGCCCCCCTGATGATGTCCACCGGATTGAGTTTTGCCGCCTTTCTCGCGGGAATGAACCCTGCAACGGCGGACGAAAAAAGGGCCAGCAGACAGGCCAGGACGTAGTGGAGATAAGAGAAATGGATGGGCAATCGGGTCATTTCGACGTCGGTCGTGACCTCGAATTTGACCGTTGCCAGATAGCTCGACAGACCGAAACCCAGAAGACAGCCGGCAATTGCGCCCAGGACACCGATCACAAGGCCCTCTAACACGAAAACCTGCTGAATATCGCTTTCCGGAAATCCGAGCGATTTCAGGATGGCTATGTCGCGTGCCTTTTCATGAACGATCGTGGAGACAATGTTGAAGATGCCGAACCCGGCAACCACCAGGATCGCGCCGACCACCGTGTACATGATCGCGTTGCGCACCACGAAGGCTTCCATCAGACCTTCATTGGCTTCTTCCCACGAGACCGCCTTGTAACCAAGCTGCTGCTCAGCCCGCGCAGCAACGTCGTTCGCTTGGTTGATGTCAGAAAGACGGACGGAAATGCTGTTGATGATATCGGGTTTTTCAAAAAGGATCTGCACGGCCTTGAGCGGTGCATAGGCGAAACCCTCGTCGCTGGCGGTGATGCCGGTATGGAAAAGGCCGACTATCTTGAACCGTTTCGCAATCCCGTTTGCCGAGGTAAGGGTCACGGTATCGCCGAGGTCCGCGCCGAGGCGCGTCGCTGCCTTGCCTCCGATAACAAGGCCGTTCGCAGTCGTTTCCAGGGCTTCGATCGAGCCCTGTCGCATGTCTTCCTCGATCTTGGAGACCGCCAGTTCCCGTCTCGGCACGATCCCGGACAAGGTGATGCCAAGATCCTGCCCGCTGTAGCGCAGCACTGCCTGACCGCTCAGCCGCTGCGCAATGTCGCCATGGACCCAGTCGCGCAACGAAGCGATCGCTTCGGTCGGATTGCGTATGCCGCGCAGGTCTTCAAGCGGTCTCAGGCCGTGAAAGGCGACCGCATCATAGACTGCCGTTGCCGGTTGTTCGGCCGGTACCCGTTTTTCGTCCACGATTTCAACATGTGGAATTGCCTCGATCAGCGTTGTCATGAAATCGCGCTGAGAGCCCTCCATGAGGCTGGCCATCGCAACGGAAAATCCGACACCGAGGGCGACGCCCAAGGTCGACACCACCGTTTGCCGCATACGGTTGCGCACATGTGTCGTTGCGATCCTCAAAAGAAGCATCACCGGAGATCTCCGGTCAGCGGCGCGACTTGGTCCCCCTCCGACAGCTCAGCCTGGAAGGGGAAAACGATCAGGTGGTCTTCGCTGATGCCATCGAGGATCTCAACGGCCCTGGTTCCGCGGATGCCCGTATCCACCTTCACAAGGGCAATACGGCCCTTTTCATCAACCGCCTGCACGGACGGTCCGTCGAATGCGGCCAGTGGCAACAGGAGCGCGTCATCTTTTTCGTTTGTGACGATATTGATCTCCGTCGTCATGCCGATGCGCAGGGGTGTGTCTTCCGGAAGATCGAGATAGACGCGATAGTTTTTCAGAACGGGATCACCTTTCGGCGTGATGCGCGACACTGTCGCCGCAAGGTCCGCGCCCGGAAATGCATCTGAACGGATAAGGGCTTTGTGCCCCTTCATGACTTTTGGAATATCTTCCTCGTTGACTTCAGCAACAAGTTGAAGCGGCAATGGCTGACCGATCCAGAAAAGAATCTCGCCAGGTTCTGCAACTTCGCCGACCGACCCGTCCTGGCGCAGGACGACACCGTCCATCGGCGCAGTAATCAGGTAATCTCTCAAGCGCTCTTTTTGCGCCGCGATCATCGCATCGATACGGATCAGTTCGTTTTGTGCCTTGTCATAGACCTGCTGACTGACGACGCGCCGTTCCAGGAGTTGCAGGGCACGTTCACGGTCCGACTTCGCCAACTCGCGACGGGCCTCGAGCTCCGCGAGCGTTGCCCGCGCATCGCCGCTATCCAGTTCAGCGAGTTGATCGCCTTGGGTGACAACCATTCCCTCGCAGCCGCACAGCGTTATGATCCGCTCGCGGATAATCGTTGTAACCTTTGCCCACCTGACCGGTTCGACGACGGCCGTGGCATAGACGACCTCGGCCGCTCGACCCTTGTAGGGCTGGACGACCTGAACTTCGGGCGGGCGTGTCGACCACCAGTAAAGTCCGGCGATAACCGCGAGCAGACCAATCAGCAGAACTGGAAAACGCAACAGGCGCATGGCTCAAACCTTACGTTGACGTTACCAGCTATAAGGTCTCCCGGGGCGCAATCCTTGCGGTGGATCAAAACATCGGAATTGAAGCCGCGTTCCGCGGCTTAGTAGTGCGGCGGTTTGTCGATCTGGTGAGCGGGTAAAACGTGGTCTGCGAGTTCTTCGACCTGGTCGGTCATCTTGGAAAGCAGACGGTTTAGCCGGTCGATCTGTTTCCCCTGCTCGACAACCATACCGTTGAGGTCTTCGATCGTCCGGTTGGCGTGCGCCAGGTCGATTTCCAGCTGCTCAATCCGCGCTTCTTGATCTTGTGTCATGATCGGCTGTCCCCTCGTGTCGGCGGCGTTGATTTAGGCGTAAAAGATCCAAAGAACAAATCCAATCATCGTAGCAAGACGATGGGTTTAAAAAGCGCAGGCCGGTGTTATATGTGCTTTCGAACCCGGCGGCGGCTGCCGGGCAACCCAAAAGAGAGCGCTCCATGACCGTCTTGTCCGACTTTCCGATTACCAAGAAATGGCCCGCCCAGTACCCGGACAGGCTTCAGCTTTATTCGCTGCCAACGCCGAATGGAATCAAGGTTTCGGCAATGCTGGAGGAAACCGGACTGGCCTATGAGCCCCACAAGGTGGACTTTGCGACCAGCGACCAGACCTCACCGGAGTTTTTGTCTCTCAACCCGAACAACAAGATCCCGGCTATCATCGATCCGGACGGGCCGGGCGGCAAGCCGCTCGCCCTTTGGGAATCGGGGGCAATCCTGATTTATCTTGCGGAAAAAACAGGAAAATTTTTGCCTGAAGACCCGGGCGAGAAATATCAGGCCATCCAATGGGTGATGTGGCAGATGGGCGGCTTCGGTCCGATGACGGGCCAGCTCGGTTTCTTCCACAAGTTCGCTGGCAAGGAGTATGAGGACCGCCGTCCCTTCGAGCGGTACCGGGATGAAGTCAAACGCTTGCTGAAGGTGCTGAACGCGCAGCTTGAGGGCAGGGAGTTCATCATGGGCGACGAATATTCCATCGCCGATATCACGTCGTGGCCCTGGGCACGCAACATCAATGGGTTCTACGAGGCTGCCGACGTGGTCGGATACCACGACTTTGAGAACGTGGTGCGTTGGGTGGAAACCTGTGCAGCGCGTCCCGCCAGCCGGAAGGCAGTCAACATTCCGGCCAGGGATTGATCGGGTTGCACCGCAAGTAAAGCTTCGTCCGGTCAGCCGAAACAGCTATGGCTCCAGACCTGGCGCGTCTGAACTTCTTTCGGTGACCCCGGAGGAGGTGTGTTCTCGACTTGAAAGAAAATTACGAAGTTCGCGAGTGAGGCCTCATCAGGGTGCTCGCCGGTCCAGTTTCGGCACAGGAAGCGAGCGTAGTTCAACGAGAGCACCTGGGGGACATTTTCGTAGGACTGATCCTCCAGGTTGGACAGGAACTTTCGCCAGCGATAGTTGGCGAAGGTCTGCGAAACGACATCCGGTTTTTCGAAGTCGGCAAGCCCGGCTCTGCCTTTGTAAACATCGGCTATGGTGCCATCGGTCAACTCACCCTCGATAACCGGCCAAGGGCTGTTCATTTCCGGATATGGCGCGAACATGGTCCAGTTCTGATAAAGACCCAACGCCTGGCGCACACCGACAAACTGGCCCGGAAGCGACACGCCGCTCCAGGAAAGCGTTGAAACATTCTGGATCGTGATGAAGACGAGGCAGAGTGCCGCGCCGATCTGGGTCAGCGTTCCGAAGCGGGGCTGCGTCTCGTGCCAAGGCAGACAGGTCGCCGTGAAACGCGAGAAGAACGATCGATTGCGCCCGACCCAGTCATAAAACACGTTCCCCGGGTTCAGAAACAGGGAACGGTTCAGCATCCATCCCAGCGGGTAGAAAACCGGTGATACGGTGATCAGCCTCGCCAGCGCTTCGAACTTGAAAAAACGCTCCTCGCCGATCGTCAGGACCCATGAGTTGCGGGTTTCCAGTTCAGCTCCGATGTCCGGAACACTTTGCGCCGGCGCGACCGGAATTTTTCTCATGAACAAAAATGTCGTCAGTACCCGGCACGTCTTTTCGCAAAAATCGCAGCCCTGATCGAACCAGAGCTGAACGGGCTCGCGGGAGCGAAAGGGCAACCAGGACGCAAGCTTGTCCCACATCCAGCCCGGCATGAAAGTCAGGTTCATGATGATCGAGATGAACGGGAAAAAGCCGATTTCCAGAAAGACGGCAAAGGCCATGTGCATGGTCATGAATGCCAGCATGAAGACCGTCCGCAGTGTTCGATGGAAGATCGGCGAAAATATGAGGATCGGCCCGACCAGCTCCAACACGTAGACGTAGTAAGTCAGCCCGGTCATCAGTCCGTGAAACTGTCGGAACCAAAGCGCAAAAGGCGTGACCAGGTAATCCAGTTGAAGCGCGAAATAGACCGCAGTGCCATCGGCGACCCATATAGGATGTGTCTTCAGCAAGGCGCTGAAGAAATACATGGACATCCCCTGAAGCAGCAGGGCAAGCGTTGCCACCGAGAAATAATCGTTTCCGGTCTTATGCGGGTGCCGGGAAAGCGCTGCGTCAAGCGAATAGCGGGCGCCAAGCGGCAGAAACATGGCCCAGAACAGCAAGAGCAGGGCAAGGTTGTCCTCGCCGGACAGAATGAACGTGTTCCTGTTTTGAAGCGAAAGAAGCAACGCCCAGGAAAGGATCGTCATCAGACGCGTGCGCCAGCCGACGAGAAGTCCCAAAGCTGCCAGCCCTGCCACGACAAACAGGGTTGCCTGAAACCAGGCGGATCCGTTCGCCAGGTGAAGCGACCAGGTGGTCGTGTAAAGATGTTCGAGCTGAACGGATCGGGGCATGACACCGAAATCGGTGTAGTGCGCCACCAGATCACGGGCGCGCATTGCAAGATCAATCAGGACCCAGATCGCCAACAGGATCCTGAACAGCGCAAGTGTCCGCAGGTCGACACCGAAGATCGTCCTGAAGGGCGTCAGTCTTGTCGCAAAAAAAGTCACCGCTGCCTAAGCGCCTCTTGACCCGATCCAGCATTGAGGTGGGTAAAGAATGCCAGCTGAGGGTTAAAAAATAGGCGACCCTCCATAACACCGGTGCGTTCAACGCGCTACGAACGGCGCGCCGAAGCTCAATGCGCTAAAGCCAGCGCCGAGGATTTCAAGGCAATGATCTAGGAAAACGCGTCATATCCGGGGCTTCGGAGCGGGAGTAACGCCTGAGTCGCCTGTGTTCGGCTCACCTTTCGGCTCGATCAGCAGAACCTTGACCTCTTCTTCCGAGCGTGGCCGATGGACGACGCCTTTCGGAACCACGAAGAGTTCTCCGGCCTTCACGATCTGGGGTGGTTCGTTTTCGATGTCCATGAACATTTCACCCTCGAGCACGAGGAAAAAATCATCCGTATCGTCGTGTTTGTGAAACGGAAACTCGCCTTTGAACTTCACCACCATGACGTCATTGTCGTTGTAGTCGGACACGAC
>Ga0207422_1002424_pt1 | contig 24593 bp, 20 predicted proteins | sample MarCyaLeptolynsp_FD_187757 | JGI IMG/M metagenome (GOLD analysis project Ga0207422, IMG submission 187757) | Marine cyanobacterial communities from Panama - species 1 Leptolyngbya sp. (SPAdes) | ecosystem: Environmental > Aquatic > Marine > Unclassified | place: Panama: Panama City | collected... | reverse complement strand
TCAACAATCTTTTCTTCCGGTACATCCAGAACACCCATTTCGGAAGCCATGGGCCAGATTGTGACCTGGTCAGTGCGTGATGAAAGCCTGCATACCAACAGCATCATCAAATTGTTCCACACATTCGTTTCTGAACATCCGGAAATCTGGAATGAGAAACTGCAAAAGGAACTGACCGAAGCCTGTAAAACCATCGTCAAACACGAAGATGCTTTCATTGATCTGTGTTTTGAAATGGGCGACATCGAAGGCCTGACGGCTCAGGAGGTAAAAGATTACATCCGTTATATTGCGGATCGTCGTTTAACCCAGCTGAACCTCAGCCCGGTTTATTTTGTGGGGAATAACCCACTACCCTGGATGGACGAAATCCTCAACGGCATCGAACATACCAATTTCTTTGAAAACCGCGCCACGGAATATTCCAAAGCCTCTACCCAGGGCTCCTGGGAAGAAGCTTTCGATTAAGGCTTTAACGTTCCGCTTTCCATTTTTCCATGATTTTGAGGGCTTCTTCGCGGTCTTCGAAACCGCGTTCGATGTTCAAAGCATCGCTCAGGGCCTGGTAGGCTTCTTTGCGGCGGCCCAGTTTGTCCAAAGTGATGGCCAGGTGGTAATTGATCGCGCCGGAATTGAAATTAATCACCTGTGCGCGGCGCAGTAATGGCAAAGCCGCTTCTGGATTACCTTCACGGGTTTCGATCCAGGCCAGAGTATCCATTGTAAAGTGGCTGTTAGGGGCCAATTCGAAGGCTTCTCTGGCAGCTTTTAAACCCTCTGCGTGTTTGCCTGTGTCATACAGAAGATTGGCCAGGTTGTTCAAGACCTGAGGGGTATTTGGGAATTTTTGTTCCAGTTGCTGATAATAAGAGACGGATTTATTCAGATCACCTGATAGACGGTACGCATCCCCCAGGGTCAGCCCAAAAACCAATTCTTCGGGGTATTGTCTGCTCCAGTCTTCCAGCATGGTAATAGATTTATCAATCCGGCCTGAATATTTATAACTGTTATGCAGCCCCAAAATTGCAACGGGGTTGACGCCAAATTCCAGAGCTGTCTGATAATATTCCGCAGATTTAGTGAAATTATCCTGACTGTAATATAAATCAGCTGTCAGCAGGTCTGCTCCTGGGCTTTCTTCATCCAGTTTACGTAAGGTGTCAATCAGATCAAGGGCTTCTGCATATTGTTTATTGGTGATTTCGATACGGATTAAGGTGATGTAAGCTTCGACCAATTGTGCATCCCAGGCGATGGCCTTGCGCAAGGAAGATGCCGCGCCGGACAAATCGTTCAGGAGATTTTGCGCCCGGGCTAATACCAATAATGCCTGGCCACGGTTTCGGGCATAGTCAACAGACAGACGGAAGGCCGTAATGGCTTCTTTCTGGCGATTATCTCTAAGGTACAAACGACCCAATAACTGGAAAATATCGCTATTTTCCGGGTGGCGATTGGAATATTCATTGGCCGCTTCAATAGCTTGTGATAATTGATTTTCTGCCAGGAAAGTGTTGACGAGTTTTCTCAGGGCAGGGAAATTATCATTATCCTGACTGTAAGCCTTTTTATACCAGAAAAGGGCTTCTTTTGGATCATTAGTGATTTCATAAATGCCTGCAATTTCAACCATCAGCAGGGCAGATTGTGGCGTCTTCTTTAAGCGGGCTTTAAGGCGTTCAATGCCTTTTTCCGGTTGTTCTTCCAGTAAATCCATACGGGCCAGGTAAATGTGGGCCTGTTGATTCTCCGGGTCGATTTCAAGTGCGCGATTGTAACTCTCGCGGGCTGTATTGTTATCTCCATCCAATCCTTTGAGGCTGCCATAAAGTTGGTGCAGATATGAAGAATTCTGATTTTCCTTCAGTAATTTCCTCGATATTTTCAGGGCTTCTTTGATGTTGCCTGCCTGGCGATAGGATTGAGCCAATAAAATGCCAACATCTGTGGAATCAAGATTATGTTCTCTGGCTTTCAACAGGCTTTCAATGGCTTCCTGGAACGAACCTTCGGCATATTTACCACGCGCCAGATTGGCATAGGCCTGGGGGTTTTCCGGCAGGGCTTCTGATATGACTGAAAGAATACGATTGGCCTTTTCAAACCGGCCGGTTTCCAGATACGTGGTCGCCAATAATGTTAAAATGGTTGGGTTGCCTGGTTGAAGACGATTGGCCGTTGTCAAAGGGACACTGGCGGCAGTGGGATTGCCAGCTTGTAACTCAAGTGCCCCTAACAAGCGTAAAGCCCGAATATCGTCTGGTTCAATGGCCAAATATTTTTTTAAATATTCCCGGCCTTCACCAAGGTTTTCCAGTTGGAAATTTGTTAACCCCGCCAGATAAAAATAAATTGGATTATCCGACATATATTGTTCAGGCATCGTACGGAGTGTATTGATGATTTCATTAACCGACTCTGTGGTTTTGTCCTCATCACCGGTCGCGGCATTGATGATCGCTTTCAGGTATTTAGCTTGTGGTTCTGTTGGAATTTCTTCCAGAATTTTATCCACATCAACCAGTGCATCATCATATCGTTGTTCATCAATAAGTAATGCAGCCCGTGTCAGTAGAGCGGAAAAATTATCATCCTGACGGTTCAGGGCTTCATTAATTGCCGATAGGGCTTGTTCATTCTCACCCTGTAATTTGTATAGCTTGGATTTCATCACCCAGGCGTTGGGGGTCGGATCAAATTTTTCCAGGGCCCGGTCCACAAATATTAAGGCATCGTCATACTTTTTATAAATGGTTGCCACCCGGGCACGGCCCAAAAGGGCGTTGTCATGATCAGGTGTTAACATCAAAGCATCAGAAAAGCTTTTGTCCGCATTTGCCAGTTTGCGTTGGCCGAGGTAGGCTTGGCCACGGATAAAGGCGACTTCTGTTTCGGTTTGCTTACCGCGGTTGCCGGGTCTGATTTCGTCCAACACTTTTTTATACTGGTTTTGCAGAAGATATGCTCTGCCATAAAGGGTGACCAGGCGGTTTGTATCCGCACCATTATCCCGGGCAAAATCAAGCTCGATTTCTGCCAAAGGACCATTGTTCAAGGTAACCTGAATTTCTGCCATTAAAATACGTGATGGTAGGTGTTTAGGGTTCGCTTGCAGAGCATTTTTCAGATGGATAATTGCCGCGTCCGCATCACCATCATTATGACTTTTTAGAGCATTTTCATAGGAGGTGTTTACTTGATCATCGGCAGGGGCAGCTATCAGGTTTGTTTGAAAAGTCAGAATGCCTGCAATTAAAACAGTTGCCATGAACAGGCTGGTTTTTCTGATGAAGGTATTTATATTCTGGCAATTCATTGTTTGTACTGCTCCAAAACTTCAGGATCTTTTGTATTCTAATCAAATAATTTAAAAAATGTATATAATTAAGGAAAGCTATAAAGCATAATAGTTTACGCTTTATTGAACAGTTTGAAGTAAATATCTTTTGTCAAAGATGATGAATCCTGATCAAAAGGGGTTAAAACTGTCGGAAAAGCTTACAGTTTTGAATCTACAATTTAGGAAAAGAATCTAAGTCCTTGTTATATAGTGACTTTATTTTTTGGTATGAGATTTGCTTAGAGTAGTAATATTTATTTAATAAAGAACAGAAAAGACGTGGTGAATAATATGAAAAAAACAATTTTGACAGGTTTAGCTTCGGTCGCTGCCGCCGTTATTTCTTTCTCGTCGATTGCATTTGCTGATCATTATAGCCTTGATTTACATGACAGTTACGGTCTTAGCCCCAATAAAAATGCCGGTAAACTGACAGATTTTGAGCTGGAATATAATCTGCATGATAACACACTAGGTTTTTACATGCGGGTCGAAGAATATGACTATAAAGATACCAGTGGTTTCTGGATGGTATTGAACAATGGTGGAAACCCCAAAGACAAACCTGATGAATTGGCAATTTTGTACGGGGATCTGTATACAGATACTCTGACAGCCTATGTTTATAATGGTGCCAACAGCGCGAACAGCTGGGACGGTGGTCAGTTTATCGGATCATATGCACTTGACGGTTCATATTATGATGGTCCGGGTAATACTGGTGAATATACAGCCAGCTTTAATATCAGTCTGGATGAAATTAACGATCCAACTGGTAAGCCTTCCCCTTGGAAAGGCATTCATTTTGAAGATACCGTAGGTATTTGGTTCCATAACTTTAAACACCAACAGGGTGCGATTACTTATGATAATGACGGTCGCATTACGGCCTTCCACACAAAATATACGGCTTGGTTCGATACCAATGGTACGCCGACAGAGTTTGTTCCTTGGACAACAACGTCCGAGCCTGCACCTTTCGGATTATTCCTGCTGGCAGGTTTGGCAGTCTTTGCAATGCGTCGTAAATCAAGCTCTGCGCGGTTAGCGACTGCTTAAAGTCCTTTCATATAACAAGTATAGATTGGCCCTGGTTCACCATAACCAGGGCTTTTTTTTATTTGATAAGGACTGTCAGGATAATTTACACATTCGAAAATTCAGTTGAGTGGCTCATGGCTCAAGTTATTGTAATAAAATGATTTTTGATTCTGGCGCAGAAATTGCATTATTAACTCCCAGATATTTTTAATACATAGATTTTATAAAAACCAAGCGTGGTAATAAAATGAAAAACATATTGAAAACAGGGTTGGTGTCTGCTGTCGCAGCGATTGTTTCTTTTTCTTCTGTTGCTTTTGCAGACCACTATTCAATCGAGTTGAATAGAAGTGATAACAACTACAACAATGTTCTGACGCAATATTCTTCTGATGCGGGTAAAGTACAGGACTTTGATCTGGAATATAACCTGCATGACAATACACTGAGCTTTTACACCAGAATTACGGAACACAACTATGGTGATACCAGTGGTTTCTGGATGGTGTTAAATGGCGGCGGTTTCCCTCATCAGTCTAGTGACAAGTTGGCCATCCTTTATGGTGACTTGATCAATGACAAACTGACGGCTTATGTCTATGAAGGTTCTGACAGCTGGGATGGTGGTCAGTATTTGGGCACGTATGATCTGGACGGTTATTATAATGACGCTCCGGGTGACACAGGTGTTTATACTGCTGCATTTGACATCAGTCTTGATGACTTGAATGATCCAACTGGCAAACCTGGTCCATGGAAAGGTGCTCAGTTCGGTAATACTGTTGGCATCTGGTTCCAAAACTTTGATGGTGATTTCTCATACAACAGCCACACTGGACGTATCACACATCTGAGCTGGCATAAAGATGGTTGGGTGGATACACCTGGTGTTCATACAGAATTCACACCATGGGTGACCACATCAGAGCCTGCACCTCTGGGATTGTTCCTGCTGGCAGGTGTTGCAGCCTTTTTGTTGCGTCGTCGTGGCACACAGTCGAAAGTTGCTTTTGCATAAGCAAATAACTGACAAGTTAAATGAATGAAGGCCCGGTTTACGCCGGGTCTTTTTTTGTGTCTTTTGCTTCTGAAATGAAATCAGGATGAGCATTGTTGTAAACATCCATCAAATAGGCGGTATCCACATCTGTGTAATGTTGTGTGGTGCTCAGATCCGCATGGCCCAATAATTCCTGAATGGTCCTCAGGTCGCCGCCAGCGCCCAGAAGATGGGTGGCAAAACTGTGACGCAGGGCATGGGGGGTTGCGGATTTGGGTAGACCCAATGCCGTGCGGACCTTTTGCATGGCCAATTGGATGTTGCGGGCATTCAAACGGCCGCCCCTGACCCCTCTGAATAATGCCCCTGTGGTCATGTCAAAGGGGCAGGCATTCATATACGTCTGGATAGCCTGTTTGACGATCGGCAGGATGGGCACCAGCCGTTCTTTGTTACGTTTACCGATGATGCGGATCATGTCGCCGTCCGGGAGGGCATCCACGTCCAGAGACAGGGCTTCTGAAATCCGCAAACCACAGCCATACAACAAAGTCAGCACGGCAATGTCACGATGGCGCACCCAGTCCTGCGTGCTGTCCGCTGAAAAATCACCCACATCTTTTAGAGTTTGCTGAGCCGCATCCGGCGCCAGCGGGCGCGGCAGGCGTTTGGGGATTTTGGGGCTTTGGATCGCATCAATGGCGTCATTCTGAACCAGGCCTTGTTTGCGCAGATATTTGAAAAAATTCCGAAGGGCACTGAGGGATCGGGCCATGGAAGCGCCACTGATGCCTGCCCGGCGCCGGGCGGCCAGAAATGATCTGAAATCCTGTGGCTTTAAATCTGTGAGTGTCTTCTGATCGGGACTTTTGCCCAGATGATCCAGCAGGAAATTCAGGAAATGCATCATATCCTGCAGGTAAGCATCATAGGTGTGGACTGAGAGACGTTTTTCAGAACGCAGGTAATCCAGCCAGCCTTGTAACAAGGGCCTTATTTTTTGAAAAGAAACATCATCCAGATTTAAGTCTTGAGACATTTAAGGATCATACGCCGAAGCACTGCTTCAAGGAACCGTAAAAGTTCGGTGCCTTGTCCGGGCGCAAACATGTCTGCGTTGCGGCTGCCAAAGGCCAGGATGCCGGCCGGACTGACATCAGTTGCTTGTAATCGCACAAGTGCTTCCGCCTGAATGAGGTTTGTGGCCGGACCAAAGATTTCTTCCGAGGCATTATCATTACCACGCAGCAGGCAGGCATCGTCATGGCCCATCAGATTATCAATGATCTTTTTGGACACAAGCCGGGTGCCTTCAACATCCAATGAATTTGCCGCTTTGCCTTTTTGAAAACACAGGGAAATCACATCCACCGACAACATGTCGGGCCAATCCTGTGTCACTACATGGCCCACATGATTGATGTCTTCTGCATCCAAAATCGCCAGTACCGCTTCATGGACCTGAAGCTGGGTGGACATATTGTTGCGCGATGCGGCAATCAGGGTGTCCTGATATTCTTTCAGTTCCGCGATATCCTCTTGTAGTCTTGCCAACATGATTTTCTGAAAATCCGCCACATTGTCATGGGTCTGTTCCCGGTCCGGCGGCAACAGGTCATGCAGCAGATCGCCGTTATCTTTCAGAAAGCCAGGATTATTCTTCAAATAAAGACGCACGTCTTCTTCGCTAATGGAAGAAGACGGTGTTTTCTGTGTTTTGCTCATGGGGCAGATATACTCTTTTAAGAGTCGATTTTTTGGCCGGTTTTTTCCCAGTCCGCAATAAAGGCCGCCAGACCATTATCGGTCAGGGGATGTTTAAACAGCTGACGCAGAACTTTTGGTGGTAAAGTCACCACATCGGCACCAATGCGGGCTGAATCAGTGATGTGCATTGGATGACGTGTGCTGGCCACCAGAATTTCTGTGTTGAAATCATAATTATCGTAAATAATACGAATGTCTTCGATCAAAGCCATCCCGTCCTGACCGATATCATCATGACGACCTACAAATGGCGAAATAAAGGCTGCGCCTGCTTTGGCGGCCAGCAGGGCCTGTGCCGCAGAGAAACACAAAGTCACATTGACCATCTTGCCCTGATCAGCAAAGTGCTTACAGGTTTTCAGACCATCAACGGTCAGTGGCACTTTCAAACAGATATTATCAGCGATCTCATACAGGTGAGCGGCTTCGCGTACCATGCCTTCATAATCCAGGGCGGTGACTTCGGCGCTGACCGGGCCAGAAACGGTTTCACAGATTTCGCGGGTGACTTCAAAAATATCACGCCCGGATTTCAGAATCAGCGACGGGTTTGTGGTCACGCCATCCACCAGGCCACTATCGTTCAATTCGCGAATGTCATCAATCTCTGCCGTATCCAGAAAAAATTTCATATGTGATCACCTTATATATCTCAGCATTGTTCTTAATATGTCGGTAGCCTGAATCGCATAATTATTCAAGCAGTGTTTCAGGTCTATGGCGTCCTGACGGTTGTTTTGTGATTTTTATATCATATAGTGAGGATGAACAGCTTAATTTTCAGGTTTTCAGGTGAACGAACTTTTCCCCTCTTCGCGACTACAGATTCTGGTGCCGGTGCCTTTGACAGGCACTTTATCCGGTCCGCTGGATTATCTGGCGGACGATGGCCTTGGTTTGCAAATCGGGGATTTTGTCCGGGTGCCACTTGGTGGGCGCACGGTCACCGGTGTTGTCTGGACGACGGTGGCAGACACATCGGAAGTACCCGAAAGCAAATTAAAGCATATCCAGGAAAAACTTGATCTGCCCTGTATGCCCGATAGCCTGATGCAGTTTATCGATTGGGTCTCTGCGTACAGCATGAATCCGCAAGGCGCGGTGTTGAAATTGGCCTTATCCGTGCCGGGGCAATTTGAAGAAGCCAAAAAGACCGTCCTTTATAAGATGTCAGCCGCAGAGGAGAATAATGAGGGCCTGTCCCCAAAGCGCCAGAAATTGGCCGATGCAGCGATTGGTGATATGGCCATGACGGTGCGGGATTGGGGCGAACTGGCCAATGTGGGTGAAGGGGTTGTGCGCGGCATGATCAAATCCGGTCAGTTGCTGAAAGTGGAAATCAAAGGTGAGGCGGCTTATCCTCTGCCGGACTTATCCCTGAACGGTCCTGCCTTATCCGATGAACAGAAAAAAGCCGCTGATCATATGCGGGAGATGGTGAAGGCTGAAAAATATAGTGCCGCCCTTCTGGAAGGCATCACCGGGTCCGGCAAGACAGAAGTTTATTTCGAAGCCATTCATGAAGCTTTGCAAAACCCTTCTGGCCAGGTGCTGGTCCTGGTGCCTGAAATCGCCCTCACCACACAATGGTTCTCCCGTTTCAGTGCGCGTTTTGGCGTGGAACCGGTGGTATGGCATTCTGAACTGACACCTGCCCAGCGCCGGCGGGCCTGGTGGAATGTGGCCCAGACGGATATGGAAAAACGTGCCCGGGTGGTGGTCGGGGCCCGCTCGGCCTTGTTTCTGCCCTTTCAGGATTTGTCTTTGGTGGTGGTCGATGAAGAACATTCACCGACCTTTAAACAGGAAGATGGTGTTTTTTATCATGGCCGGGATATGGCTGTGGTCCGCGCGCATCAGGCAGACTGCCCCATTGTGTTGGCGTCTGCTACGCCATCCATTGAAACGCTGGTCAATGCCCAAAGTGGCAAATATGACTGGTTATTTTTGGGGCAACGTCATGGGGCGGCTTCTTTGCCGGATATCAAAGCGATTGATATGCGTGCTGATCCACCTGTCCGTGGGGCCTGGTTATCTGATCCTTTACGGGCCGCATTAAGACAAAATCTTGATCAGGGTCAGCAATCGCTTCTTTATTTAAATCGCCGGGGGTATGCCCCTCTGACATTATGCCGGACTTGTGGCCATCGCATTGAATGTCCGCGATGTGATGCCTGGCTTGTAGAACATCGTCCAAAGAACCGGGATTATGTGAGTCTGCAATGCCATCATTGTGGTTTCTCTCAGCCCAAACCCACAGCTTGTCCATCATGTGGGGCAGAGGACAGCCTGGTGGCCTGTGGTCCGGGTGTGGAACGAATCGCTGAAGAAGTGGCAGAGATCATGCCCGATGCACGATTGGCTGTGATGGCCAGTGATGAAATGGCCACCCCTCAGGACATGCGTAATCTGATTGACCAGATCACCGACCATGAAATTGACATTGTGGTGGGTACACAAATGGCCACCAAAGGCTATCATTTCCCGATGCTGACTTTGGTGGGCGTGGTGGATGCGGATCTGGGATTGTCCGGCGGTGATCCCCGGGCGGCGGAACGCACCTGGCAGCAATTGGAACAGGTTTCTGGCCGAGCCGGGCGGGCCGATCATAAAGGGCAGGTACTTTTCCAGACCTACAATCCCGATCACCAGGTGATTGATGCCTTGGTGCGCGGTGACAGGGATGCGTTCCTGGACCGGGAAGCGAACGAGCGTGAACAACAACAAATGCCGCCTTACGGTAAACTGGCGGCGGTGATTCTTTCCGGACCGGATTTTCAGAAGGTGATTGGGGCTGCCAAGTCATTGGCATACGCGGCCCCCCGTGCAGAAGATTTTGTCATCCTGGGGCCAACCCCGGCACCCCTTGCTTATTTAAACGGTAAACACCGTTATCGCCTGTTGCTGAAAGCCCGGAAAAATGTCAATGTTCAGAAGGTTATGCAAAACTGGCTATCGTCTTGTAACGTGGATCGTAATGTCCGGTTGCAAATCGATATTGACCCCATCAGCTTTTTTTAACATCTCTGTTGTATCTATATATTGTACTGCGACGGATTAGGAAAAATGATGAAGAATACTATCACAGAGCAATATGATAATATAAAGCAAACGTCTGGGTTTCATTCTGAAGACGTTGAACGTCAGCTAGCTGAGTATATTACTTTTTTACAAGATATACCTTTTGGGCAAAACTATAATTACCGTAGTCCAGACTTTATCCGTTTTTATGAAAAACTACCGGCTCAAACATTAGCCGATTTTCACAAATTAGTTTTGTTAAAACTCATCATGGATTTTGACAAAAGTAAGTTGTCTATCCAGCTGCCCGCTTCAATAGATATTCTTTATGAAGAGGAATTTTTGCGGATTTCTCATTTGATTGAAACGCCCGGCGATTTTGTTTTTGAGTGGTCAAATGACCGTTTTGTTAAAGATGTTTCGATATGTTGTGGGCGTATGTACCCTGTTGGTCCGGGCCTGTTGGAAGTGTCAGGTGTGCCGCGGGCTTTATTATATAAAAAAGGGCCGATCCAATTTTGCTCTTTCCTTTTGATGATTTTGTTTGGAATGAAAGGCGTGCGCCCTGTATTGGAAAATCATACACATCTGGCAAATGTTAAAAAGTTCAACCCGGATGGCTGGCTGGGCGCTTATCATATTGTGTCTGATATTCTGAGAATGAACCGGGATATTAAGGGCTTTATGCGAAGCAGCTGGTTTATTGACCCCACCATTACTGACATCAGTCCTCGGCTGGCTTATCTGCGAGAGATACCTGTTACAAATGGGGCGAAAATATTTTATATGTCTGATGAGGGAGAAAAGTCTGGTTCTTTTTCTCGGTCGCTAACTCGTAAAAAATTATTCGACGACGGGGAATATATACCAAAAACCTATTATTTGTTGTGGCCCCGGGACAAGTTAATTAAGTTTGTTACCGAGAAATAACTCAGAGTTTTATATCATTAGAAGCACTTATATTTCATGAAAAACGTTATTTACTACATAGCCAAGTATATTGGTCTTTTTGCATTGGCGCGCTTGATGACCAAGAGACGCTTGCGCATATTATGTTACCATGGTTTTTCTTATAATGACGAATATCTGTTCCGGCCAAAGCTCTATATGCGTCCTTCTTTGTTTGAGAGCAGGATGGCGATACTTAAACAAACAGGTCTGCCAGTTTTAGAATTGGGGAAAGCTGTTGAAAAACTATCCGATGGTACTTTGCCAGATAACGCTGTGGTCATTACTATTGATGATGGCTGGGCGGGTGTAAAAGATTTTGCGGCGCCGATTTTGGCAGAATATCAATTCCCTTGGACGCTGTATTTAACGACATATTATGTGCAACACCGTCTGCAGGTAGTGAACCTGATGATACAATATATTTTCTGGAAAACCACGCGGTCGGTTTTTGACTATTCAGAACTGGGGGACGACTTTAGAGACATAAGAAATCTAACGGTTGATGACTTATCAGATACCTTCCTGCAAAAGCTTGTTGGCTACATCGATCAACAGGATGTGGCACATCGTCAGGATCTGCTGCGTAAGATTGGCGATATTATGGGGGTTGATGTCCGCGGTTTGGAACAACAGAAAATGTTTACCCTGATTGATTGTGATCAGGCCCGTGCGCTTGATTCGGCCGGTGTAGACATGCAATTACACACCCATCGCCATACAGTGGGGGGTATTGATCAGACAAAGCTCATTCAGGAAATTCAGGATAACCGGGCTGTAATGGAAAAAATATGCCAGGAAATACCTGACCATTTTTGTTATCCCAGCGGTTATTATGCCCCTGAACATATCGGCTGGCTTGAGGACTTGGGCATCCGTTCAGCGACCACTTGTGAACCTGGATTGAATGATCATCAAACCAACCCATTGGCACTTAATCGTTTTCTGGACGGCGAAAATATATCGCAGATTGAGTTTGAAGCCGAATTGTCAGGTTTTTCAGAGATTCTTCGGGGTCTGAAACGTTAAGTTCTGGCTGTAGAAATCGTCAAAACACGCCGCAAATTTCATAAAATCTTCAAATGATTCCCCGGCCATATAAAAATATACTTCAACGTGGGTTGCAGTCTTGAAAATGCTGTGCTAGTAGTCCCGCAGAAAGACGCGGATTTGAATCGCCGTAACTGAAAAGCCTGCGGCACAAAAAAGCGTCCATTTGGTCCAAAATTCAGGAATAACATAAGTGTCATCTGAACAGGTTTCTCAAGCTTCTGAAAACATAACCATCGCCGGTCTGGCAGGTCGTTATGCTGTTGCGCTTTTTGATTTAGCGCGCGAGGCAAACAAGATCGATGATGTCGCCAAAGATATCGCATCTTTAAAAGCGTTGCTGGCCGAGAGCAGCGAACTTTCAGATATTACCAACAGCCCGGTACTGTCCCGCGCGGATCAGGCCAAAGCGCTTTCCGCCGTGGCGGGGCACGCTGGTCTTGGTGATATGGTCCAGAATTTTATCGGTGTGCTGGCAAATAACCGCCGCCTGGATCAAACAAACCAGATCATTAACGAATTTGACAGACTGGTCGCGCACCACAAGGGCGAGATCAAAGCGTCTGTCACTTCTGCGCATGCGTTGGACAATGACCAACTGGATGCGCTTAAAGCCAAATTGAAATCCATGGTCGGACGTGACGTGAATGTGGAAACAAATGTGGATGCCAGCCTGCTGGGCGGAATGGTTGTCAACATCGGTTCCCAGATGATCGACAGTTCATTGAAGACAAAGTTAGCTAATTTAGAAGAATCTATGAAAGAGGTGGGATGATGGACATCCGTGCAGCAGAAATTTCCAAGATTCTGAAAGAACAGATTACCAATTTCGGTCAGGAAGCTGAAGTTTCCGAAGTTGGCTCCGTGCTTTCAGTCGGTGACGGTATTGCCCGTGTATATGGCCTTGATAATGTGCAGGCTGGTGAAATGGTTGATTTCCCAGGCGGCATTAAAGGTATGACCTTGAACCTGGAAGCCGACAATGTTGGTGTCGTGATCTTCGGTGACGACAGCACCATTAAAGAAGGCGACACAGTGAAGCGTACGGGCACCATCGTGGACGTACCGGTTGGTAAAGGTCTGTTGGGTCGTGTGGTTGACGCTTTGGGTAACCCGATTGACGGTAAAGGCCCGATCGAAGCTGAAGAGCGTCGTCGTGTGGAAGTGAAAGCCCCGGGTATTATCCCTCGTAAATCTGTGCACGAACCTGTGCAAACAGGTCTGAAATCAATCGACAGCCTGGTGCCAATCGGCCGTGGTCAGCGCGAATTGATCATTGGTGACCGTCAAACCGGTAAAACAGCTGTAGCCATCGACACATTCCTGAACCAGAAATCAGTGAATGATGGCGATGATGAAAGCAAAAAACTTTATTGTATCTATGTTGCGGTTGGTCAGAAACGTTCAACTGTTGCTCAGATCGTGAAGGCCTTGGAAGAGCGTGGCGCCATGGAATATTCCATCGTTGTGGCTGCGACCGCTTCTGAGCCTGCCCCTCTGCAGTTCCTGGCCCCTTATGCCGGTTGTGCGATGGGTGAGTTCTTCCGTGATAACGGCATGCACTCTGTGATCGTATATGATGACCTGTCCAAACAGGCCGTTGCGTATCGTCAGATGTCACTGTTGCTGCGTCGTCCTCCTGGACGTGAAGCTTATCCTGGTGACGTTTTCTATCTGCATAGTCGTCTTCTGGAACGTGCTGCGAAAATGTCCGATGCCGAAGGTAACGGTTCATTGACTGCGCTGCCGATTATTGAAACACAAGGTGGTGACGTGTCGGCCTATATTCCGACAAACGTGATCTCCATTACTGACGGTCAGATCTTCCTGGAAAGTGAATTGTTCTTCCAGGGTATTCGTCCGGCGATTAACGTCGGTCTGTCTGTATCCCGTGTGGGTTCATCTGCGCAGATTAAAGCCATGAAACAGGTTTCCGGTACCATTAAGCTGGAACTTGCTCAATACCGTGAAATGGCTGCTTTTGCTCAATTCGGTTCTGACCTGGATGCTGCCACTCAACAATTGTTGAACCGTGGTGCCCGTCTGACAGAACTGCTGAAACAGGCTCAATACTCTCCGCTGAAAGTGGAAGAGCAGGTTGTCAGCATCTTTGCCGGTGTGAAAGGTTACCTGGACGGCGTTGACGTGGGTGCAGTGGTGCGCTTCGAAGAAGCTTTCCTGAGTGAAATGCGCGCAAGCCACCAAGACGTTCTGGACACAATCCGCAATGAACAGAAGCTGACAGATGAAACTGAAAGCAAGCTGAAGGACATTCTGGACAAGTTCACGAAAAACTTCGTCTAATCAGGAAACGTCTGGAATAATCAGGAACAGTCATTATGGCGAACCTTAAAGACCTTAAAAATCGGATCGGCAGCGTCCAGTCCACGCAAAAGATCACCAAAGCCATGAAAATGGTGGCGGCATCTAAATTGCGTCGGGCACAGGAAGCTGCTGAAGCCGCACGTCCTTATGCGGAACGCATGGAAAATGTTCTGGGCTCATTGGCCAGCAGCATGATCGGCCAGCCCGGCGCGCCAAAGCTTTTGGCCGGTACCGGTGCGGATGATGTGCAACTGGTTGTGGTGGCCACATCCGAACGTGGATTGTGCGGTGGTTTTAACGCAAACATCGTTAAAGCAGCCCGTCAGAAAATTACCCGCCTCTTAAACGATGGCAAAGATGTGAAAATCATCACCATTGGTAAAAAAGGTGCATCATCCTTAAAACGTGAATTCGGCAGCCGCATTGTCCATCACTTTGATATGTCTCATGTCAAAAAGCTGGGCTTTGGTGATGCACAGCCGATCACCCAGAAAATCCTGGACATGTTTGACGGTGGTGAATTTGATGTTTGTACGCTGTTTTATGCGGAATTCGAATCTGTTCTGACACAGAACGTCAAAGGCCTGCAGTTAATCCCTGCGTCTTTTGAAGTGAACGAAGATGAAGATTCCGGTGATGCGGTTTATGAATATGAACCAGACGAGACAGAAATTCTGGAAGAATTGCTGCCCCGTAACATGGGTATTCAGATTTTCCGTGGCCTGCTGGAAAACGGCGCCAGTGAACAAGGCGCGCGTATGACAGCCATGGATAACGCAACGCGTAATGCCGGCGACATGATTGATCGTTTGACCTTGGACTATAACCGTTCACGTCAGGCTGCAATTACCAACGAATTGATTGAAATTATTTCGGGTGCGGAAGCACTCTGATTTGTTAACGTAGAAGAGATCAGGGCATCTTAGCCCGGGAGTAAATGGAAATGACAACACAAGCAAAAGGACGCATCGCACAGGTTATTGGTGCTGTGGTCGACGTTCAGTTTGATGGCGACCTGCCAGCCATTCTGGACGCCCTGGAAGTTGACAACAACGGTAACCGTCTGGTTCTGGAAGTTGCTCAGCACTTGGGTGAAAACACTGTACGGACCATCGCGATGGACAGTACAGAAGGTTTGGTACGCGGTGCCGAAGTAACATCAACAGGTGAAGCGATCTCTGTGCCGGTAGGACCAGAAACACTGGGTCGTATCATGAACGTTGTGGGTGAGCCGATCGATGAACGCGGTCCGGTTGAAGCCAAGAAAAAAGCCCCAATCCACGCACCAGCCCCTGAGTTTGTTGACCAGTCCACAGAATCTGAAGTTCTGGTAACCGGTATTAAAGTGGTTGACCTGCTGGCGCCATATGCCAAGGGTGGTAAAATTGGTCTGTTCGGTGGTGCGGGTGTTGGTAAAACCGTGCTTATTCAGGAACTGATCAACAACATCGCTAAAGGTCACGGTGGTTACTCTGTATTCGCTGGTGTGGGTGAGCGTACCCGTGAAGGGAACGACCTGTACCACGAAATGATCGATTCAGGCGTTATCGACCTGGAAGGTGAATCAAAAGTGGCTCTGGTTTACGGTCAGATGAATGAACCTCCTGGTGCCCGTGCGCGTGTGGCCCTGACGGGTTTGACACAGGCGGAATATTTCCGTGATGAAGAAGGTCAGGACGTGTTGTTCTTCGTGGATAACATCTTCCGCTTTACACAGGCCGGTGCCGAGGTGTCCGCGCTGTTGGGTCGTATTCCTTCTGCGGTGGGTTATCAGCCGACATTGGCAACTGACATGGGTGCCATGCAGGAACGGATTACATCCACAAACAAAGGGTCCATTACATCTGTGCAGGCCGTTTACGTGCCAGCGGATGACTTGACTGACCCGGCGCCTGCGACATCTTTTGCGCACTTGGACGCGACAACCGTTCTGAACCGTGCGATTTCTGAAAAAGGTATTTATCCTGCGGTGGATCCACTGGATTCAACATCTCGTATTCTGACAGCTGACGTTCTGGGTGAAGAACACTATAACGTTGCCCGTCAGGTTCAGGAAATTCTGCAGAAATATAAATCCCTGCAAGACATCATCGCCATTCTGGGTATGGATGAACTGTCTGAAGAAGATAAAATCACTGTGGCCCGTGCCCGTAAGGTTGAGCGTTTCATGTCCCAGCCTTTCCATGTGGCTGAAGTCTTCACCAACACACCTGGTGTGTTCGTATCTCTGGAAGAAACTGTCCGCAGTTTCCGCGAAATCATCGAAGGTAAATACGATGATCTGCCAGAAGGTGCCTTCCTGATGTGTGGTGGTATCGATGACGTGGTTGCCAAAGCCAAGAAAATGGCTGCTGAAGCCGCTTAAGGAATAAGTCATGACGGATAAAGTACAATTCGAACTTGTCTCGCCGGAACGTCTGCTGCTCAGCACAGAAGCCGATCTGGTTGTGGTACCGGGTTCTGACGGCGATATGGGTATTATGCCCAACCATGCGCCGCTGGTCTCTACGATCCGTCCCGGTTTGGTGGAAGTTCATAACGGTGAAAGCGTGGATCAGCTGATCGTACGCGGTGGTTTCGCCGAAGTGAACCCCAAGGGCCTGACCTTGTTGGCGGAAGAAGCCTACAAGGTGAGCGAACTTGACCGTGCTTCTCTGGAAAGCGATCTTAAAGACGCCAACGAAGACGTGGCCGATGCCAAAGATGACGAAACCCGCACAGCCGCCGAACGCACCCGCGACGGCATCGCTGAAATCCTGAACATTCTGGATACCATTGCGGCTTAAGCGCCTCTTAAAGATAGAATTTATAAAAACCCGCCGGTTAACGCTGGCGGGTTTTTTTATTTATAGAGAATCGAAGCTAGCCGAGATTTCATTTGTGAACGAATGGGTGGTGCAATATTAAGTTATCTTTGTAATTGCCTATTCAACGATTTTCAGTTGAGGTTTTTGATTTATAAAATCATCTTCTGTGAGTTCAGGCATTCCTAAGATAGTTTTTAATATACCCCCATCAAGCATAAGAGTTTCCTTCATTGATGGTAAAAAATCAGAATAGGTATTTTTTAGCATCGTAACGGCATTTTTTATTAATTCCGGTTGCTCAGTTTCGATATAACCCGCTTGTCCAGGTTTATCTCCCGGTTCTGCTGTTCTCCATCCACGTCGCGAAATATGCATGAAGGCTTTTTGCCTTGTTTTATCGTCAATAAGACCGAGTTCATGGCCTCTCATGATCAATGCTGCTACAGATACTTTCCAACGGGATTTTAACTCAAATAATGAGTCCCATGGAACACGCCGGCTTGTAAACCTTGGAAATTCATTCAAAAATGTTTCCTTGGGCAATAAAAAACAGGATGCAAAATGATTAGCTTGTTTCTCAATTAGAGGGTTTTCATGAATACAATTGGTGATGCCTTTATGCATAATCAGGTGACCTAATTCATGAGCAAGATCAAAACGGCATCTCACAGAAGACTTTGTATCATTTCTCATTACTACTGGAATGATATCGTCATTACAAAAAGCATCAACTTTTGACGAGATATCCTGAGCAGTACTTACGGTTACACCACTGGTTTCCAGAACCCTAATCATGTTGGATATTGGTCCACGTCCTAAACCTAAGTGATCCCTAACTTCTATAGATATTTTTTCTATTTCTGTTTTATGTTCTTGTTGTGTAGAAAGTGAGATCTCTTCAAATAAATCTTCGAGCTCAAAGGAAGGGAACTCAAATCCTTTTGGTTCAATATATTCACGTATATATAAGCAAACAGCTATAATATCTTCGGTGTATATTTTTGCGCGGTCGCGTATATAGTTTGGTATAGAAATACTTCTGAAATGTAAGCGTTCGCTGCTAATTTTATTCTCTGGTTTTTTATAAAAAAAGTTCTTATCAACGCCCAATTTAGTAGCGATTGTTGATAGTTGGTCCTCCGAAAGAGATTTGTTCTCTCTGGCGTTTTCTATCTTGTGGATATACTGACGTTTAACAGAAATCCAATCAGCAATATCTTGCATCGAAAAACCCATGCGATTTCTCGCATAGGTCAATCTTGCTCCCAAAAATTCTTTATCTGTAGTCATTTAATTATCGTTTGAAGATGGTTTTTTGTTTTTATTCTTTTTATCTGAAGGAATTAGACCGCCTGCAGGTAAGTCTACCGCTTCTTCTTTTCCAGTTTTCACTTCTGTAATAATACTACTGTTTTCATTTGCTAGCTTAAGGATGTTAATTTCACGAATGACTTCATGGGTATTGCGATCAATTTCAAGATAATGACATTCAAGTATCGTCGCAGAGTTCTCAATGAGATCATAGTCAGCCTTATATATAATTCGGATGAGGGGATCAAAGTTTCCAAACTCTTCTTCATCGCGTTCAAATGTATTTCGATCAAATACGTTTTTACCTAGCGGTTCGCGAGGTGACGAAACTATTTTGATTGTCTTTCCCTGAAATTTAAAATAGTTATGCTTGTTTTTTTTGCATAAGAAGACAATTACATTAGGATGTTCTTGGGCTAGTTCCAACATTTTTTGCTGCCGCTCTTCATAAGCTGCAAATCCAACGGCTCGACTTGAATGACCTTTATTTTCATCAAAAATTTGTACTGATGAAATACAGCTTTTTTCTATACATTCGTAGATTGCTAGTAATTTTTTTTCAAGACTTGACACCGCAGATGGCTCCTTTATGGGAAAATTTTAATTATGTAACCCTTATAATGCATGATTAAAGCTATTAATCAATGGAAAAATTCAATTTTGTCACCCTTCCTGGTATGCTTTATTTTATTCCTATGAACTTTTCCCGTTGTCTTCTTCTTCTGTTTGTTCCAGTGCATTCACATCGATGCCCAGTTTCTCGGCACGGGTGAGCCATTGGCGGCGGGCGAGGATGCGCATGTCTTCCACATTGTCCATTTCATCCATGATTTCCATGCCCAGCAGGGCCTCGATCACGTCCTCTAATGTGACGATGCCTTTCGTGCCGCCGAACTCGTCTGCCACAAGTGCCATATGCTGGCGGCTGTCGAGGAAATGCTCCAGAAGGTCAGGTAGGGAGAGGCTGGATGGCACACGTTTGATGTCGCGCATCAGCTCATTGAGATGGGCGTTTCCCCGACCTTGCGTTTCAAAAGCCAGAAGCTCGTCCCGTAACACAACGCCGATGATCTCATCAATGGTGTTGTCATAGACGGGCAAGCGGGAAAAGTTGGTCTCAAGGCTTGCCTTCTGCGCTTCGGAGACGGAAAGATTAACACTCAGCGCCTTCATCACCGTGCGCGGTGTCATGATATCTGTGGCCTTCAAGGTGCTGAACTGGATCAGATTGCGGATAATACGTCCCTCTTTTTCTTCCAGTTGTCCACTGCGTTCGCCAATGTTGGTCATGGCGACCAGTTCGTCCCGGCTGAACGGGTGTATCGGCCGACCACGGGCGATCAGGCGTGTCAGTCCTTCTGATATGCGGATGAGCGGGTAGAGAAGCATGATGGACAGGCGGATGAAGCCCATGGTCGCTCCGACAAGGTTTGGCCAGTAAGTGGCCCCGATGGTTTTCGGAATAATTTCTGATAAAAACAGAATGGCCAGCGTCATAACTACAGAGAAAACACCAATCCAGGCACTGCCGAATACGATTGTTGCCTGGGCTCCGGCGGCTATGGCGCCAAGGGTATGGGCGATGGTATTAACCGTGAGGATGGCAGCCAGGGAACGGTCGACATTATCCTGTCTGAGCGCTTTGAGTATTTCGGCCCGTTTCGGTTCGGTCATCCGAAGTTTTTCAATATATGAGGGTGTGATGCTGAGCAGCACGGCTTCCGCGATGGAGCATAAAAAAGAGAATAAAAGTGCGACCATAACAAAGAAAACCAGAAGGCTTATGTCGGCAGTCGTTGGATCAGGCATTACATCATCCCGTCATCAAAGATATCAAAACGCATACCTTAATATAGGGCAAAAGCCGCGTGTTAAAAGCTGCTTTTCAGATAATATTTACGCAAAATACGCCTCATATTGCGAATGAAAATGAACGGCTTAGCAAACAAACTGTAAGCATTCTTTAGAATATCTTTAAATTTTGCTGTTAACAATTGAACCATCCTAAAAAATTTGGGTGCGGTTTCTGCTTGGATTCTAATGGGTTAACGGATCCTGGAAGCTGACAAAATAATAAATTGCGGGTTGGTATTTCTCTGATGGCTCAGTTGGCATGAACTGTGCGCTGAGAGGTATGACAATTTATTAGGTTTATTAAGTGGAGTATTGGGTATGTTTGATAAGATTTTTTCAAAAAAGCCGCTGGCAGCAGGGGTTATTTCAAGTGTGTTGATGATGGGCACTGTGGCTCATGCGGCAACCATTGAATTCAGTAAAATCAATATGGACGTGCGAAGCAGCACTTATCAGGTCGAAGGCACAGATACAGTGGCCAGTCTGTTGACTGAATTTTCCAACAGCGGTGATTTATCCTGTAATGTGAATTTGAGCGAATTTACCGGTATCGTTAGTGATGATTTTTGTTCCGGTATCGGCAGGCGCAATCTGGCAACTTTATACACCATTGATTATATGATTTCCGGTGTGGGAGATATTCAGTTTGAATTTGGCACAGATTGGGGCCGTGGCGGTATTTTAATTGGTACAAATGCTCCGGAAACACCCATCACAGATAACATCTGGTGGGCCATGAATTGGAATAATTCTGACGTATTGGATTTCTCTCTCAGTGGTGCGGGTGCTGGTTCTTTCAGATTGCTGGGTTTTGAAAATGGCAACACGGGTCCTTCATCCTTACGGTTCAGCTCAGATGGTGGTCAGACTTTTGCCGCAGTGACCCAGACAGTATCGGAACCGGCCGTGGGCGGTTTGTTCCTACTTGGTTTAGCGGGCCTGATGATGGTGCGTAGACGACAAATATAAATTTCCTGTGATCTGATCAGTCAGCTTTTGCTTCGAAGATCGGTGCGAATAAATGTTTCGCGGTCAGGGCGGTGCTGGCCGTAATATGATGATCATCATAATATTTTATACGACCGTTATCCGTTACGGGACAGATGCCATCCTCACATAAAATGCTTGCCAGATCGATAAGATGAATATTGTTCTGGCGGGTCAAATTTTGCAAAAACGTCAAAATATCGGCATTCAAGGAAAGGTAATCCTTCTCGGGTAAATCCAGAATGGAAAGGGGTATGCCGTATGTTTTGTACAGGGCTATTTTTTGGGGCACACTGAACGGATATTGTGGAATAGGCCCAACGATCCAGATATTCGGCCGATCCTGATTGACAAGATCAATTGTTCTTCCGAAAGAGCCAAATAAGTGCGTGAAGTTTAAATCCTGAGATTCAGCAGAATTTGATGCGGCAGTTTTGATGAGTGTTGCTTCATTAGTGTAGGCTGGCCACTTTGCTGCCATGACAATATTTTTTATCTTTTCCTGGGAAATCAGCTGTATCACATTGTCAATGAAGGCCAGGCATTTGGCGACATCCGGATGTGTGATAAACGTCATGTTAGAAAAAGGTCCGCATGACGTATAGGATGCATGATAGCCCCATTGGTTATTTTGAAGGGCTTGTTTTTCCAAAGGGGCAAAAAGCTGGTTGGCGTGGCTGTCACCCCATAAAATAAAATGCGGACCTTGTTCATTTCTTTTACCAATCACACATAACCCGTCATTTAGGACAACATCGGGGCTTCTGGAATGGCAGGATTTGCTCATTGGGTGTCGGTCGTCTCTGGCCTCACTGGACAGGTCTGCCCATTCCGCCTGCCGCGAGGGGAAACCATGATTTAAATGGATGATGACAGATGATGTGGCAATGATAATCGTCGGTATAGACAAGCTGATGAACAGCTTTTTTCTGGATTGTGGTGTTTTGGGGGTTCGCATAAAAGGCAACTCGATGAATTGCCTGCTGAGTATGCTGGCCCCGAAGGTGAGCATCACAACAACGGCATGCAGCAGATAATTTTCAAATGAGGGGGCGATATAGCGTGCAATCACAATCAGCGGCCAATGCCAAAGATATAATGAATAGGAAAGTTTCCCGATATAAACGATGGGGCTTAAAGACAAGATCGATTTCACGGGATGATTTGCTGCGCCGGCGGTGGAAAGAATAATCAACGCCGTTCCCAAACAGGGCGGTAAGGCGGTCAGACCCGGAAAGATGGTCGAGGTTTTATCATAAATAAACATCGGCACAATCATCAGCGCCAACCCGAGAAGTGACAAGAGTATCCGTGTCATCAATCGCAGGTCAAACCGGTGAAGATTCAAGGCTAGTAAGGACCCGATCCCTAATTCCCATGCGCGGGTGTGAATCAGATAAAATGTCGAATCTTTTGCGTAATAAGCCCCCCAGCAGGAGACACAAAAAGAAATAAAAAACAGAATGCAGAAAAACAGGTTCTGATGTTTTTTGAAATACTTAAAAGAAAAGAACAGCAGAATGGGGAAGAAAATGTAGAATTGTTCTTCAATACCCAGCGACCAAGTATGCAGAAGCGGTTTGAGTTCTGCGGCTGTTTCAAAATAGCCACTTTCCGACCAGAATAAGATATTTGATGAGAAAAACAGTGCCGCAAAGGCTGACTGCCCGACATCTTTATAATCCAGAGCATCAAAAAGAAAAGCAAAGGCAATCAATGTGAATATGATCACCGCAAATAACGCCGGCAGGATGCGTTTTGCGCGTCTTTCATAAAATAACCAAATGGAATAACGGCCGCTGCGGATTTCCTGGTCTAATATGCTGGTGATTAAGAAGCCCGAGATCACAAAAAAGATATCAACGCCAATATAACCCCCGCTGATCACAGACCAATTCAAGTGAAATAGAATGACAGGGATAACAGCGATGGTCCGTAAACCATCAATCTCGGCTCTATATTGCATTTAAACTATCCTAAGTATCTTAGTTTTTAGAATATATGCAGAATTTGTAAAGATTTTATAACCACATAGGCCACGTCATAAACCATGCTGCATTGGAATCTTATGCTTGCGGATTGGTATTATGTGCCGCGGATTTTTTCTTGCCAAAAAAATATGAGGTCTTATCGTTTGTGCAGTTTGGAGAACGCATAATGATAACAGATATCACCCCTTTTCTTGATCCGGTATTCAGGGAAGATTTTGAACAAAGAGTGCCGGGTACTTATCCCATTGATGTGGCCCAAAGGCGGGCATTGTCTAATGAATATAATGAAATGCAGCGCCAGCATATGCCGCCGTTGACGGATGTATCTATTGAAGACCGGACCGTTGAGGGTCCAGAGGGCGAAATTCCCGTCCATATCATACGACCGAAAGAAGATGGTGCTCATCACGTGGTTTTATGGATTCATGGGGGCGGTTTTTTTACCGGTGTCCATACCTCTGATGATGCCACCATGGTGGATTGGGTATTGGAAACCGGCTGCACCGTCGTATCGGTGGATTATCGTTTGGCTCCGGAACACCCCTATCCGGCGGGATTGAATGATTGTTATGCGGTTTTGCAGTGGGTGGCGTCTGATGTGGTGCCTTTGGGATTTTCCCCTGAGAAAATTGTGCTTGGCGGGTTGAGTGCTGGGGGATGCTTAGCTGCGGCGGTCTGCCTCATGGCCCGGGACCAGAAGGGGCCGGAAATTGCCTTGCAGATGTTGTTCATCCCCGTTTTGGATAATCAACATGAAACACGATCCAGCCAAGACATCTGTGATTTAAGGGTCTGGAACAGGATTGGGTCATTGGAGGCCTGGGAAATGTATTACGGGCCGGATTTCAAAGGGGACATCCCGTCTTATGCCGCGCCCGCCAGAGAGGAAGATTTATCCGGTCTGCCACCCTGTTATGTGGAAGTCGCTGATATGGATATACTGCGGGATGAAGCCATCGAATATGCCATGCGTCTCATGCAGGCAGAAGTACAAACCGAATTACATGTTTTCCCCGGTACTTATCATGGTTCGGCGGATCAAAAAAAAGCTACCATCAGTAAAAAAGCTGCCGATAGTGCCAAAGCCGCCCTGAAAGCGGTTCTGGCTGGATCATCCTAAGACGGCATTTTACATTGATCAGACATGG
>Ga0207422_1002420_pt1 | contig 24644 bp, 24 predicted proteins | sample MarCyaLeptolynsp_FD_187757 | JGI IMG/M metagenome (GOLD analysis project Ga0207422, IMG submission 187757) | Marine cyanobacterial communities from Panama - species 1 Leptolyngbya sp. (SPAdes) | ecosystem: Environmental > Aquatic > Marine > Unclassified | place: Panama: Panama City | collected... | reverse complement strand
TACCGGGATAACTGCGGCATGTTAAGGGTTTAAGATCGCATTATATTTTTCCTGATCCTGGAGGTACTCTAAAGCAAGAGCGATGTCTTTGTCGTGTCCCAAGGCATTGGCCAATCGGCCACTATCGAAATAATACCGGGCTACTATTTCCTCCTGCAGAAGCTCCATTATAACAAGCTTTTGCTTAGAGATCTCCTGCTTTTTCTCCGCCTCATATGCTGCTCTCAAACGGTCAATTTCGTCCTGTAAAGCCTCGCCAAATCCATCAGCACGAGCTGCCTCTTCCATCCGATTGAGGAGACGTCCTGTACGGGTATCAAAATCAAAGTCGCGTTTAGATAGCCAGGCCGTAAATTGATTAAAAACCTGCTCATCAACTTTATATTCCTGGGCGGGAGCTATTTCGGCATTCTGACGATAATATTCTGTGGCAAAATCAAAGAAGTGGTACTGCTGAAATAGGGCTAAAACTAAATCGCCGGCCTGCTCACTGGGGCTCTCAATATCGGGGTCTATTCCTCCACCATCTAATACTACTCGGCCATTTTCGGTTTTAAACTCGCTACGCAGAGAGTCTGGTATTTTAACCACTGAGCCATCCTCCGCCCGTTCAGCATAATCAATGGCTTGAATTAGCCTTCCACTTGGGGTGTAATATTTGGCAATCGTGACCTTTAATTGAGCGCCATAGGGTAGCATTCTCGACTCTTGCACTAAGCCTTTACCAAAAGAACGGCGGCCAACAATGATGCCCCGATCATAATCTTGAAGGGTCCCTGCTACAATCTCTGATGCCGAAGCACTCGCAGAATTTATAAGGACAGCAACCGGTAGTTCTTTATCAAAAGCTTGATTTGGAGTGGTGTAAGTGCGCTGCCACTCTTCCAACTTTCCTTTGGTGAGTACCACTGGTTTATCCTTAGCGATAAATAAATTCGTAAGTCCAATGGCTTCATTGAGAAGCCCTCCGGGGTTATTCCTTAGATCTAATATCAGTCCTTTCAAGGGGCCTTGGGCTTTCAAATCCTGCCAGGCTTTTAATACTTCTCCGGTGGCATTTTGGGTGAATGAATTAAGGTAGATATATCCATAGCCGTCTTTTACCATGCCGGCATAGGGAACCGCATCCAAATGGACTTCCTCTCTTTCAATTGCGAGTTCCAAGGTTTCTGTTCCGCGCTGAATTTCAATTTTGCATTTCGTGCCCGGAGCTCCTTTTAGAATTTCTGAGAGCTCTTCTCCCTTATAGCCAAGGATGGAAGCATCATCTACCTTAAGGATCACATCCCCAACCTTAAGTCCAGCCTTAAATGCACCGAAACCTTCATAAATTGAAGTAATGACCGAACGGCCCTCAAAATTGGCCACGGATGCGCCGATACCACCGTAATTTCCCGTTTGACGGATTTTAAAATCCTCAACCGCTTCTTCAGGTATATAATTAGTATAGGGGTCCAAACCCGCCAACATTGAATTGATGGCTCCTTGGGTTAATTCCCCCGGGTCCGTGTCATCTACATAATAGAGACTAACCTCTTTAAATACACTGGTGTAGATATCGAGCTGCTTGCTTATTTCGAAATAGTCCGGTCTATAGGCAAAGCTGAAGACCAAAAGAATAACTATCCCAAGCCATCGACCCAGTTTCTTAAACTTCATATTCATTTAGGAAGACTAAGGGGCTAATTTAGGGAAATCGGCTACAAAGAAGAGGACTTTGCCCATTTCTCCCATAGTTTTTGGTAGCTCTTTTCCAAGCGTAGGGATTCTGGAGGCTCATCGCCTAGGAATAACAATACCATATCGTAGCTTTTTCCCTGAGGGAGCAATGCCTTATGCTTACGAAAAGCCTCTCGCATTAAGCGCTTAATACGGTTTCGCCTTACGGCTGATGAAATTTTACGCTTTGGCACGGCGAAAGCAATTTTATGACCAGACTCATTAGAAGGTAGATAGAAAAGCAAAAGAAAACCTTGTTTTAACTTTTCTCCCGACTGATAAACTTCAGAGATTCTTTCTGAGCTTTTTAAATGAGCGCTTGATGGATAGGACTGGTCCATAAAATAAAAAAGGCCGTCATGGTTTATCCCTGACGGCCCGGAAGGTATGTAAAATGCCTTATTTTTTATTGACCTCCTTGATGTAATGCTCGATGGCCATCGTCATGGAAGGTAATTTCGGATTCGGAGCCTTAATATTAACGGTAAGACCTGCTTCCTCTATTGCCTTATGGGTAGTATTTCCAAATCCAGCAATCCGGGTATTCCCTTGTTCAAAATCAGGGAAGTTTTCGAACAGGGACTTAATTCCCGAAGGACTAAAGAATACCAAAATATCATACTTCACATCGGCAAGATGCGACAAGTCACTGCTAACGGTGTTATACAGAACTGCGCGAGTGTAATCCACACCACATTCGGCCAAAGTATCAGGAACTTGAGGTTTCAAAATATCTGAAGTGGGAAGCAAGTATTTTTCCCCTTTGTGCTTTTTGAAAAGAGGGATGAGATCCTGGAATTTGCTCTGTCCAAAATAGATCTTACGCTTGCGGTAAACTACATACTTCTGAAGATAGTAAGCAATTGCCTCACTCGTACAGAAATACTTTAGGTCATTTGGCACCGTATAACGCATTTCTTCCGCGATACGGAAAAAATGATCCACGGCATTACGACTGGTTAAGATAACCGCCGTATGATTAGCTAGGTTAATCTTTTGTTTACGTACATCTGCTACATCAACCCCCGCTACGTGGATAAACGGAATAAAGTCAACCTTCAACTTGTATTTCTCTGCCAAGTCAAAGTATGGCGAGTTTTCCGTTTGAGGTTCAGGCTGTGAGACTAAAATGGATTTTACCTTCAAAGCTCAACTTGATTTTGTACCCCTCTGATTAACAGCTAATTTCATGGTCAATTAAACCAATCGGTAGAGAAACACCAGAGGGATGATTTCCAGCGCGCAAAGGTATAAAATAATATAGCTCAGACTAAAGCCTGCTCTAAGACAAAATGTTAAGATGCGAAAAAGAAATAGCAAAGCCAGTAATAGCAATGGAATCAGGATGAGAAAAAAGTAAATCTGACTTGCAGGCAGGTAGTGAAAAAGGAAAGCCATGGCCGCCCCCACCAAGCTTCCCCAGGTGAAATGAGCGATAGCGATATTTTGCGCTTGACCAATTTCCTGCTCTCGCTCAAATGCATAAGCTACCGAACTGGAAACCAATAGTTTTAGAACCAGATAAAGGCCCCCAAGTAGTAAGATTCGAAAATAACTGGCCCAGTCATAATCCAAAATGAGCGCCGAATCCCCCTTCATCTTTAAACTGGTGATAAGAACGGGGAAGGCAATCCATGCGATTAGAACCAGTATTCTATCAGCATTAAGCGCCATTTTGCCGGCATTAAATCCCATCGCGAATTCATCAGCCTGGGCTTGCCAAGGAAAGGCAAAAAACTTTGGAATGCGCTCGGCATTAAAATAGCGCGCCAGAATCAGTAAGATTCCGGCGGCCATTATTATAATCAAAATCCAATCGCTTGCGCGTGAATTTAAGTCTTCACCCATGGGGCAAAAGTAATACTATTGCTTCTGGAAGCGAATTTGATTAGCACTTCCATCTTTTAAAAGATAGATACCTCTTGCTAAATCCTCAACATGTAAACGCACGTGTTGAGCGTCGACAAATTCTGCCTCCAGCTCAATCATTTGACCATTAACACCCATTACCTGAAAAGGACCTTCTAGGGCTTGATCTGAGGCTAAAATTAGATAGTCCGTACTTGGATTGGGATAGGCCGTAATTTTACTTATAGCCAATTCAGGCGTACCAATCCCCAGGTTCTTATCCAGAGCCAATGATTGATTAACTATCACATCTCCTGAGGTAGTCCCATTCTGATTGGAAAAGTTAACGGCGGCATAAACCATGCTTTGATCAGGGGCTTGACCCGCATCCCAATCGAAAGTCCAAGAAATTTGCCCACCTGCACCGGTAATACCAGAAGAGGTATGCGTCACATAGGACCCAGACATCCGGGTACGGGCAGGGTCGGAAATACTCAATGTTCCTTCATGACCACTGGTAGACTCCACGCTTGCCATAAAGGCCATGCGATTACTACCCGAACCATTATTATTGGCGCTTACGGTTATTTGATAAACGGAATCTTCTTTGAAGCCAGCGCTAGGTATGTTAGTGCTTATACTTACAGTCTGACCAGAGGCCGCCGGGCCATTATGACATCCAGCCCGGTCACAGCTATTACCATTACTAGCAGGCGAACCGTTATTGTTGGGTGGTGCCCCTCCACTATTGGTGTAGGCATTGTGAGCGATAAAAACGCTCAGTCCTAAACTGAGCAACATCAAATATTTTTTCTTCATAGAACAGGGATTTTGCTTAAATGTATGCTATTATCTGAATTCTGTATAACTATTTTTGCCCAAAATTGATTTCATGGCAAGTGATTTATTCGAATCTCCCGACTATTATGGGATAGATGACCTCCTCTCAGAGGAGCATAAATTGGTACGCGCTGCAACCCGGGAATGGGTAAAAAAAGAAGTAAGTCCTATAATCGAGGACTACGCTCAAAAAGCAGAATTCCCAAACCAATTGGTAAAAGGACTTGCGGAAGTTGGCGCTTTTGGCCCCTACATTCCCGAAGAATATGGCGGAGCCGGATTGGATCAAATGTCATACGGACTGATGATGCAAGAAATCGAGCGTGGTGATTCCGGAGTTCGATCTACTTGCTCCGTGCAATCTTCCTTAGTAATGTATCCCATCTTCGCTTATGGCAGTGAGGAACAAAAACGCAAGTTTCTTCCTAAACTGGCTAGCGGGGAGTTCTTAGGAGCGTTTGGCTTAACCGAGCCAAACTTTGGTTCTAACCCTGGTGGAATGATCACCAACTTTAAGGACATGGGCGATCATTATCTCCTGAATGGGGCCAAAATGTGGATTTCGAATGCACCTTTCGCTGATGTTGCAGTGGTATGGGCCAAGAACGAAGAAGGACGCATCCATGGTATTATTGTGGAAAGAGGGATGGAAGGATTCACTACCCCTGAAACCCATAATAAATGGAGCTTAAGAGCAAGTGCTACCGGAGAATTGGTCTTTGACAACGTGAAAGTGCCCAAGGAGAATTTATTACCCGGCCGCAGTGGCTTAGGAGCCCCTTTGAGTTGTTTGGACAGTGCACGTTATGGCATTGCTTGGGGTGCATTAGGTGCTGCCATGGATTGTTATGACACTGCCCTTCGTTATGCTAAGGAGCGCATCCAATTTGGCAAACCGATTGCTAGCTTCCAGTTGCAACAGAAAAAGTTGGCAGAGATGATTACCGAAATCACCAAAGGCCAACTATTGGTTTGGCGCTTAGGCACGCTTAAGAATGAGGGCAAAGCCAGCAGTGCACAAATTAGTATGGCCAAAAGGAATAGTGTCGAGATCGCATTGAAAATCGCTCGTGAGGCTCGTCAGATGCTAGGCGGAATGGGAATTACCGGCGAATACAGTATTATGCGTCATATGATGAACCTTGAATCTGTAGTAACCTATGAAGGTACCCACGACATCCACCTTTTAATTACCGGTATGGACGTTACGGGTATTTCTGCATTTAAATAGCTACCCTATTTTTAAACATAAAAAGCCCTGACACTAGCATCGCTAGGTCAGGGCTTTTATCATTAACATATCTTTTATACCCTACTGGTACAAGTCTGCTGAATTAACATAACCTGGTTGATCATCATACCAGTCCGCATAAGACAGACCACCAGACTGAGCCCAAATACTGAAATAGGTATAGGCTTGAGAAATATCGGTGCGCTCTTCGGGGTAATCAAAACCTCCTACAATATCGATAGCCCAAGGTAATCCAGTGCTGCTTTTATAGGTATTATCTCCACCATTATTCACGGTAGCATCATCCAGTGTGCCGAATAGGCTGGCATCCGCTAAATCAGTTGGAGCCTCACCCGCCAAGTGTACCTCACGCCCACGATTTTGATCGACAAAGATGAATGGGTTGTACGGGGCCGTTCCTAGAGCGGCGATGGTTTGTGGAGTACTAAAATTAATCGTGATTTGAGCGGTATCATTAGCCACGGTTTGGTTACCGCTTACGGTATTAACAAAGGCCGCTCCGGTATTATTCACCAAAACTTGTGAAGCATCATCATAGACGATAATTACCGCTTTTGCTTGACCGCTTTCTGTGCCGTTGTTATTCGTGCTTACCACATTATTAAATAATCGAGTACCGCTAACACTGGCTACCGCAGACTGGTTAAGATCCAGCTGAATTCCGAAGCCATTATCCAAGGCTCCACCTTTGGCACGGCTAACAAAGTTGGCTTTTAAATCTACTACCTCGTTGCTGGCATTAATTACCTGCTGATAGCGATAATCCACTACTAAATCATTAAAGTCATAATCGCCATAAGCTGGCCATAAATCTTCAAAAGCCAAGGTTCCGTATGTATTTTCAGATGGGTAGTAAGAATCACTAGCCCGAGTCCCATCGTTGGGATAAGCATCCAATTCGTCAGCTACTCCATCACCATCAGTATCGGTAATTACATTAACGCCATTTCCTTCTGGATTACAGGCATCGGTTGGAATAACCAAGCTACAAGACGCAACCGCGCCATTGCGAAAGATACTGCTCGCCACTCCTTCTAAACCATCTAAATCGCAGAATTCAAGATTCTTTTTAATCTGAGCGCCACTGTTAGCGGTCGAAGAACCGGAAACCTTAAACATGGAAGTAGAACCACTTCCTTCGATCTTACCGTTGATATGAACATCGGTAACTGAGGTTAAAGCCCCGTTCTTTAATTTGTACTTAGCCCCACCATTAATGGTTACTTTACCATCTACTTTGTGGTAGGATTTATTCTCAAAATCACCATTAAGAGTCAAATCACCTCCGAAATACATTCCGCATTCGTTCTCTACATCACTACCTCCGTTAATCGATACATTTCCAGGAATGGTAATAGTACCTTCATTTTCCAAGTCTCCGTTTATGGCTACACTGGAATTTGAGGTAATGGTAAAGGTCCCCTCATTTTTAAACTCCGAGTTTGAATTCAAGTTGAAGGCCGCCACGTTCATGGTACCAAAATTTTCAAAATCTGCATTAGGGGTAAACCAATTAGTAATAGTTAAGGTTGCGCCTTGATACACCACCATTTCGTTTTTGCTATTCGAATTCAGGTTAAGGCTATTAACCGTTACGTCTGCGCCGTTAGCGATAATCAAAGTTCCCTTATTTACCGTAATGGTAGGAATAGTCCCTGTTCCACATAATCGTACAATGGCTTCATTCGATATGGTAATACTTCCGGAACCTGAATAAGAACCAGTTACACAGTAGACATCATCCTTATCGTTAGCGGTCCAATTCCCAGAGTGAGACTGAGTGTAATCACATCCCGAAACACAGTCAGGGCCAGTAGAACTTGAGCCGGCCATTTTACCCCGCTTAGCTTCGTAAAAAGTATGAGCAATGTTCGCAGATTTAGGTATGATGGTCAGGAAGCTTGAACCGTCGGGAGCCTGAAGAACCAAATAAAGTTGACTAATACTAGATGGAATAGTCACCTTTTGATTTAGAGAACTTCCATTCCCAATAAAGCTTTGGAAAATCGAAGAGGTTCCGGCTGAAGGGTTCTCTGTATAAACCTTTAAAAGGTATTTGGAATTTTGAGGAGCCTCCTCAATAGCTAAACTTAAGTTCACTTCCTCGGTAGTAGAAAAGTTAAATCCACCCGGAATATTTAAACTTAAAGTGGAGGTTGACGCTCCGACAGGATTGACCGTTTCGGTTTCTCCATCCTTTTGACAAGAAGCTAGTGCCATGATCATGGCTAGACTTCCAATAATTACCCTTGACTTTTTCATGTTAATGATTTTAGGTTGCGCTTTCATTATGCCAAAGCGATGCCAAATCCTAAAAATCTGTAAATCAGATATTTATCTTTTACCCCTTTTTCCCATTTAGAGACTAAAGCAATTTATATTCCCATTTAGAGACAAAATCTCACTTGATTTGAGGTCGAATCTTTAATTTTTTGGTTTAAAACGCTCTTTCCCTCTCAACAAGTCCCAAAACATAATAAAATCACTCGCCAGACTGTAGCCTGGATATTGAAAAGTAGCGGGTTTATTCTTTTCGTAGAAGAAATGACCGACCCAAGCAAAGCCATAACCTAAAAAGGGAATGGCAATAAGAAAAAGATAATTCAGGGTAATCCAGAAAGTAATGAAGCTGATAAGCACTAAACCCGTGCCCACAAAATGTAAGCGCCTACAGGTCGGATCTTGATGCTCCTTTAGGTAAAAGGGATAAAACTCTTTTAAGGATTGAAAGCGCTCGGTATTATCCATGGTTTTTAAGGGATTGAAGGATTAAAGTAGTCATTTCGAATTCAATCTGAAAATAAACCAATCCATATTCCGAGCAACTTAATTCCAGCAACTCCCCCCGAAAGTCAATTGCAAATAATGCAAACGAAGGCCCTCCAAACGGTATGTTGACGCGAAATAATACAACTTTGTCGCGTTTCGATACACGCAAATCGCTAATCAATAAGGTTTTATCATAATTTTACTGAGCAGATTATGAAGAACCCTAATAATTTTCAGCGCACCTTTTTCGAAATGGTGCGTGAACGTGTTAACGATCACGAAATTCTGGTCGACGTTATTACCGATTTATTACACTGCAGCCGTGACTCGGCCTACAGAAGAATTCGTGGTACCACGGAGCTAAGCATCAATGATGCAGTAGTAATCGCTCGACATTTCGGCCTCCCCTTAAATCACCTTATCGGCCAAAGTGCCAATTCGGTGATATTCGAAAAAGGAACCTTTATTCGCAGTTTAGAGGATTTTCGCAATTATCTTCAAACCAGTCTCCTACAATTAAGGAGCATCCAGAATCATCGAGGTCACCAACTTGTCTATCAAGCCAAGGACATACCTATTTACTATCAGTTTCGCTTTCCGCGGATGAGCGCTTTTAAGATGTTTGTTTGGTTAAAGTCTATTTATGGTGTAGATCGACTTGAGGGTTTTCAATATGAATTGGACATGATCCCTAAAGATTTATTGGAACTCGGCGATCAACTATGGGAAGCCTATTCCAAAATCAATAGCGTAGAGATTTGGAATGACACGACAGTGCTTAGTCTGCTTAATCAATTGGAATACTACTACGAGGCAGGCCTTTTAACCTCTAAGGAGGATGCCATTGCCATTTGTGATGAGTACCAGGAAATGATGAAACTGGTTTATCGACAGGCCCTTCGCGGTAAGAAAGCGCATCATAAAAACCTGGAAGAATTCAGCAATGCTCAATACAATATGTATTACCATGAAATCCTCATCATGGACAATCATATCCTAGCAGAATTAGACGGAAACAAGCGGATGTACTTTGTGCCTTATGCCGGTCTAAATTACCTAAGCACGAATGACCCCCTCCTCACTGAGAACATGAGCGATTATCTCAGGGCCCAAAAAGAAAAATCCTCCCTAATCAGCAATATTTCTGAAAAAGAGAGGAACAAATTTTTCATTCGGATTAAAAACCGAATCGATCAACTCAAAAATAAGATTGAGACCACGAATCCCTTTATGTAATAGAAAGGGCTAATGCGACAATCGCCACAATGATTACTACAATCCCCACCTTTTGAGCCATGTCGGTACGTTTAGTAGATACTTCGCTCATAGCTATCCTGTTTAGTTAGTGCTTCGAAGATACTAAAAATCAGGCAAATCGGATTTCCTAAGTGTGAAGTTTACATTAATGAAGCTGTAACCTAGACTAGGTCATGGTTTCGTAAACAAATAATGCTGCAGCGAGAATTAATAAAATGATTAAAACAACTAGAGCGCGTTGTAAATAATCTTTGGTGGTTAGTTTGGCCTTTTGTGCTTTTTTAATTTGACGTGCTCTTTGTCGAACCGCCTCTCTGCGGACTCTTTCCATAAAATATTCCCTTTTTTACCCTGTTTCCGTACAAGGTAATAATTTCATCTTAACTAAGGGGGTTAAGAACAACGCTGAAGATGGTAAGACTATTGGGGTCTCGACCAAAATTTAACTTATCTAAAGCCTCGGGAATATCTTTAGCACGAAAGTATGAGGTGTGTAATTCGCTCTCGCCGCGGGCCGCCCATTGAACGGTGTAGGAATTTTGTTTCTCATAATGACCCATAACATAGGCATGAGTCTGCTTTAAAGCATCCAAGCGATCATAACCGGTACTGTGGTGAAAGAGGAAGGATTGATTGTGGCGAGGGTTAACTGTAATGACATCCAAACGTATACCCTGACCCGTTTCCCGGTAGTCAAAAATCATCTGGATACTCCCTAAGCTCAAACAGGACTCGATCTCCTTTTGCAACTTTGCAATCTCTAAATTCTGACGATCTGCGCTCATTTCTCAAATTAGAAGCCACAAAGGTAATTCATACTACTCTTGATTAGGCGTATGAGTAAAAAACACTCTTAAATCGCCCATCCTTAAAGCTAAATAAGAATGATCCAAATAGAGCAATTGCCATCGGTCTTTAACCTGAAGGCCATCTGCCGAGAGAACTACCAGATTCTCCCCTTCCCAACGGTATTTCAATTGGCCTTCATAGCCATACTCATTGTGATTCTGGGGATTAATTAATTTAAAGATGAAACCACCCCCGGAGAGAAAATTATAATAATCAGGAACCGCCTCTTGCAAATCTTCTCGGCTTGGTTGAAAGCTCGCCGCTGCATCGATATAGGCCAAGGACTCCCAGGCCCCATTAAGGAGTAGACTATCTCTAAGATCAAGCCCCGGAATCGATTTCTCTGCCCCACTAAGCACCTTGAATACTTTAGTGATAGCATCCTCACCGGTAGTCTCCTGTGCCAGGAGGCTGCCTCCCATTACTATTAAAACAAAAATTTGCCGCATAAAAAAAGTCGGCACAAAGTACCGACTTTTCCACTATTTCTAAAGAAAGGATCTATGATCCACAGGCAATACAATCGTCTGGATTATCTAAGCTACAGCTAAGTTGCTCTTCGGGAGTCATACTTGCTTGCTCTTTAACCGCTTTGGCCAACTCTGAAGCGCGTACTTCGCCTACTTCTGCCGCCTTGTCCATATTGGCTTTCATCTCTTGAATGCGAGCCTCTTCGGCGATAGTTTCGGTTTGTTTGCTATTTACCACAGGCTCAACCTCAGCTTTGGTCTGCTTCTGCACGGTGAACTTAATGGCATCGGAAGCAGCTTTAGTACGCAGGTAATACATACCGGTTTTCAAGCCACGCTCCCAAGCATAGAAGTGCATAGAAGTCAGTTTAGCCACATTGGCGTTCTCCATGAATAAGTTTAGAGATTGAGATTGATCGATGAAGTAACCGCGCTCGGCACTCATATCGATAATATCCCTCATACTCAATTCCCAAACTGTTTTATACAGCTCTTTAATATTGGCAGGAATTGAATCAATATTCTGGATAGAACCGTTGTTTCGGATGATTTCATTCTTCAACTCATCATTCCAAAGACCTAATTTCACTAAGTCAATCAAGAGGTGCTTGTTTACCACAATGAACTCACCACTTAATACTCGACGGGTGTAGATATTTGAGGTGTAAGGTTCGAAACACTCGTTATTACCCAAGATCTGCGAAGTAGATGCCGTTGGCATCGGCGCCAACAGTAAGCTATTTCTTACACCATTCTTCTTGATGTCCTTGCGCAGCGCATTCCAATCCCAACGCCCGCTTAGGCTTTTCTCATCAACTCCCCAAAGGTTAAATTGGAATTTACCTTGGCTAATCGGAGAACCTTCATAACTCTCATAAGCGCCATCCTGAATCGCTTCATCTTTAGAAGCTACCAATGAAGCAAAGTAAATTGTCTCAAAGATGTCCTTGTTAAGACTCTTGGCCTCTTCGCTGGTGAAAGGGAGACGCAATTTGATAAAGGCATCGGCTAAGCCCTGTACCCCTAGTCCCACCGGACGGTGACGCATATTAGAATTACGTGCCTCCGGTACCGGATAGTAGTTACGGTCAATGATGCGGTTTAAGTTCTTGGTTACCTTGTAGGTTACCTCATATAATTTCTGATGATCAAATTTACCATCCTCAACAAACATTGGTAAGGCTAGTGAAGCGAGGTTACATACAGCTACTTCGTCCTCGTTGGTGTACTCAATAATTTCGGTACAAAGGTTAGAAGAGCGGATAGTTCCCAGGTTTTGTTGGTTACTCTTTGCATTGGCCGCATCTTTATACAACATGTATGGGGTACCGGTTTCAATTTGAGACTCGGTTATCTTACCCCAAAGCTCACGGGCTTTGATAGTTTTGCGACCCTTTCCTTCTTGCTCGTATTGGGTATAGAGTTTATTAAAGTCTTCGCTATGTACATCGTATAAACCAGGACACTCATTAGGACACATTAAGGTCCATTCTCCATCCTCCTTCACTCGCTTCATGAACAAATCGGGAATCCAAAGTGCATAGAATAAATCGCGTGCTCTTAATTCCTCCTTTCCATGATTTTTCTTCAGGTCTAAGAAATCAAAGATATCCGCATGCCATGGCTCCACGTAAATGGCAAAAGAGCCCTTGCGTTTACCGCCACCTTGGTCTACGTAACGCGCCGTATCGTTGAACACCCTCAACATTGGCACAATACCATTTGAGGTACCATTGGTTCCACTGATGTAGGATCCTGTTGCACGTACATTATGGATGCTCAGACCGATACCACCTGCACTTTGAGAAATACGTGCGGTTTGTTTCAAGGTATCGTAAATACCATCAATGCTGTCATCCTTGGTCGTTAGCAGGAAGCAACTACTCATCTGCGGCTTCGGCGTTCCGCTATTGAAAAGCGTTGGTGTGGCGTGCGTGAAATACTTCTTACTCATTAAGTCGTAAGTCTCGATGGCCGCATCTAAATCCTCGTGATGGATTCCAATTGCCACCCGCATTAACATATGCTGAGGACGCTCCGCTATTTTTCCACTCAAGCGCAATAGGTAGGAGCGCTCTAGGGTTTTAAATCCGAAATAGTCGTAGCCGAAATCACGATCATAAATAAGCGTAGAATCCAATAGAGCGGCATTCTTTTCGATAATATCAAGGATCTCCTTATCGATTAAAGGTGCATGCTTTCCATTTTTAGGATTCACATAATCATAAAGGTCACGCATGGTCTCACTAAAAGACTTCTTGGTGTTTTTATGAAGATTACTTACCGCGATACGCGCTGCTAATTGAGCATAATCAGGGTGTCTGGTGGTCATACTCGCCGCCACCTCAGCCGCAAGGCTGTCGAGCTCAGAAGTAGTAACCCCTTCATAGATACCCTCAATTACTTTCATGGCAACACTGGTAGGATCTACCAGGCCGCTTAAGCCGTAGCAAAGTTTTTGAATCCGGGCGGTGATTTTATCAAATTTCACTGCCTCTTTGTGGCCATCTCTTTTTAATACGTACATAGATCAGTTTTTTGGTGCGTGCTTCCTCACGGAAGAAATTATGGTGATGATTGGTTGTTGTCGATTTTAGAAGTCAGCGTCGAAGGCAATGTTATTAGACTCACTGCCTTGAACTACCCCGCTCTTTTGGTATTCAGCAACGCGCTTCTCGAAGAAGTTTGTTTTTCCTTGGAGACTAATCATTTCCATGAAGTCAAAAGGATTTTCCACGTTGTAGACCTTCTCTACTCCAAGCTCAACGAGCAATCTATCAGCGACAAACTCCAAGTATTGAGTCATTAAAGTGGAGTTCATGCCAATTAATTTGACCGGAAGAGACTCGGTAATAAACTCGCGTTCTATATCGAGAGCGTCAATAATGATTTCCTTAATGCGCTCTTTGGGTACGCGATTAGTTAAGTGATTATTGTGGAGGTGCACCGCGAAATCACAATGCATTCCCTCATCGCGAGAAATCAATTCGTTAGAAAAGGTCAAGCCTGGCATCAAGCCGCGCTTCTTTAACCAGAAGATAGAACAGAAAGCCCCCGAAAAGAATATCCCCTCTACAGCCGCAAATGCAATTAGGCGTTCGGCGAATGAATCACTTTCAATCCATTTTAATGCCCAATCCGCTTTGCGTTTAATGGCATCGAAGTTCTCAATCGCGCGGAACAAACGATTGCGATCCTCTTTATCCTTTATATAGGTATCGATTAGCAAGCTATAGGTTTCACTATGGATGTTTTCCATCATAATCTGGAAACCATAGAAGAATTTAGCCTCGGTATATTGAACCTCATTCACGAAGTTCTCGGCTAAATTCTCATTTACAATACCGTCCGAAGCCGCAAAAAAGGCTAAGATGTGCTTGATGAAATAACGCTCATCATCATTAAGCTTGGTATTCCAATCCGTAATATCCTGCTGAAGATCGATTTCTTCCGCAGTCCAAAAACTCGCTTCTTGTTTTTTATACCATTCCCAGATATCGTGATGCTCAATTGGGAATAATACAAATCGGTTCTTGTTCTCTGCTAAAATTGGTTCCACTGCTTCCGACATGATTTCGCTTTTTCTTAGTTAAACGCCTGTTATAGGGGCTATTAGTCCTAGAGAAATTTCGTTATCTCCTTGATTTTCAATAGAATAAAATATTGATTAGAGACCACAAACTCTTTAGGTGGGATAGCTTGCTATACAAATATGGCTAATGGTGAAAGCGATAGCAACGCCTACTTTTTCACATTTGCCCACATTTATTAACAGGGTCTTAACATGGGCAAATCCCGAATCCTAGAGTTGACGGGAGATAAAAAAAATCCAACCCCATTATCTGCGATTTTTCCGAAAACTATTCACACCTATTGTTAACAACTAGGTAACACTTCTCGAAGACGATTTGTGATTTGATTTTCCTAAACATTGATTATCAGGTAATTACACACTAATCACTGAAAAACAGCGGCTTAGCGTGCCTGCCAATGCTCGGCAACAGTTTCAAGATCCTGGTACCATTTTTCCCCGTATTTTCTCACTAATGCCTCTTTTGCAAAGCGATAGACAGGTACTTTTAGTTCCTTACCTAAATCGCATGCCGGGGCACAAATTTGCCATTGATGATAATTAACGGCATCGAAGGATTTATAGCGTTGAATTCGGATTGGATATAAATGACATGAGACTGGCTTGCGAAAACTTGTTTTTCCATCACGCCAAGCCTTTTCAATTCCACAGAGAGTGGTCCCCTTATCGTCAAAAACTACATAGGCGCATTCCGCACCATTCACCAATGGGGTCACCGGCTCTCCATCTAAAGGATCGGTAACATGGGTACCCTGCTCCTCTACTGCCTTTAGCCCTTCTGGTCTTAAGTAGTCCTTGAATTTGGGATATTCAGCTTCTAATATTTTGATTTCCTCAGGCTCCAGAGGTGCCCCAGCATCTCCTTCCACACAGCAAGCCCCCTTGCATTTCTGTAAATCACAAACGAATTGCTCCGACAGCAGCTCTTCGGACACTAAAGCCTTATCAATAGAAATCATATCACAAAGGTAAGGCTGCCTAGCTGAATGAGGAACACCCGCCAAAGCTTTGATTGAGGAACATGTGTACTTGGGTATGCTAAAGCCAGTTCAAAGTCTCTGTTCATTGCTATACATCTTCATCGATTTGTAATAAGGCCCCCGTTCTCCACCTCAACAAATAGCAGTAATTTCGCGGCAAATTTCAAAATAAGCCGATATGGACTTTAAAGAGATCCTTTCAGCAACTCTAATTCTATTCGCGGTAATTGATATCATGGGAAGCATACCGCTGATAATTTCCCTGCGAAAAAAAGTTGGGCATATTCAGAGTGAAAAGGCCAGCATCGTTGCCGCTGCCATTATGATTGCCTTCCTCTTTGTCGGCGAAAGCATCCTTAAATATTTTGGAGTTGACATCAATTCATTTGCCGTTGCCGGAGCTTTGGTATTGTTTATTCTAGCTCTTGAAATGGTATTAGGCATCACCATTATTAAGGATGAAGAACCTAAATCAGCATCAATCGTGCCCTTGGCTTTTCCCTTAATTGCGGGGGCCGGGGTAATGACTACCATTGTTTCTATCCGAGTGGAATTTGAGGCCATCAATATTGTGATTGCCATCATCCTAAATTGTGCCCTAGTTTATGCCGTGCTTAAAAGTGCCGCCCGACTAGAACGCTTATTGGGTGAAGGCGGGCTCAATGTTCTGCGAAAGGTATTTGGCATCATACTTCTCGCCATTGCCGTAAAGTTGTTTAGTGAGAATGCTGTGCAGCTGATCGGCATGGCATAATAGTCTGAGCGAGTATTTATGTTTACCTTTGCCGCTCCTTCTTAGCGACATGCAGATGTTTTCTTAATTGATTAGGCTAGGAACGAGCCTCATTTTTTAGAAAACAGCCCCGGCTTACATCTTAGTGGTCAGACTATATTCCCTTTGGGAAAGATTGACCTATGTAGCCCTCAAATCATTTTATGCAAAATCGAAAAAGCAATGCGGCTCGTCCGAAAAGACGTCGCCCCTCTTCTAAATCTAAAACATCAGGAGAAGCTTCTGCTAAACCAAACCACCGAAACAAATCTCAAGGCGGACCTAAAAGGCGACCCAATAACAAGTCTCAAGGGAAAGGCAAAGCCCGGAACCAAAGCAAGCTTAATCCAGCCGACTTAATGAACCAAGCCCTACCGAGGGAAGAGCAAGTGTTCGAAGCGAGCTGGGATTATGCCGACAGCTCCCTACATCCAAAGCTAAAAGATTTACTAGCCCAAAAAGGCTACACAAAGCCCACGGAAATCCAAGAAAAGAGTCTTGATGCTCTTTTAGAAGGTCGAGACTTATTAGGAATTGCCAAAACAGGAAGCGGGAAAACCGCCGCCTTCTTATTGCCTATTTTACAAAGGCAAATTTCCGGAAAGCACCAAGGCCTTATCCTTGCCCCTACTAGGGAACTAGCCGTACAAATTGAGCAAGAGTACCGCAGTCTAAACAAAGGACTAAAACTATTCAGTGAGGTTTATATAGGGGGTACTAATATGAATAAGGACTTGCAAAAAGCGGGACGTCCAACTGACCTCATCGTCGCCACCCCAGGACGCCTCTTAGATCTTTATCAGCGAAAAGTCCTTAACTTCAAACAAGTCAAGGTATTAGTTATTGATGAGTTCGACCGACTATTAGATATGGGCTTTGAGCGTGATTTGAATAAAATCTTAGATGCCTTACCCCTGGAAAGACAAAACCTATTATTCTCTGCGACACTTGATCGTACTCAAGAAAGAAAAATCGCCGAAATTTTAAGCGATCCCGTACGTCTGCAAATTAGCAGTGGTGATTTAAGTAATGATCACGTGCAGCAGGAACTCGTGCATTTGCAAGCAGGTGATGTTAAGATTGAAGTGCTCAAGGAAATGTTAGCCCGCCCAGAATTCGAGAAGGTAATTTTGTTTGCCGAAACCAAACGATGGGTGTCGAAAATAAACAAGAAGCTCCGACAGGCCGGAATCCGGAGTGACGAAATTCATGGCGATAAAAGCCAAAATTATCGGCAAAAGGCGTTAAATGCATTTAAAGCAGGTAAATTGCAAGTGCTTATTGCTACCGATGTAGCGGCAAGGGGAATTGATGTTGACGACGTAAGTCATGTGATCAATTATCAAATCCCCAAAACCATGGACAGTTATATTCACCGTGTAGGTCGTACCGGGAGAGCCGGAAAAACCGGAATTGCCTACACTTTTGTAGAATCCAATTAAAACCACAATTTGGCTAGATCACAAGAAACATTTGGGAAAAAGGAGCGCGAAAAAAAACGTGCTAAAAAAAGAGAAGAAAAGGCAAAGCGCAAAGAAGAGCGCAAAGCTAACGCGGGTGAAAAAGGCGATAACATCACCTATATGGATGTTTATGGCAATTTCCATGACACACCACCTGAAGCTGCGGAAAAGGTAAAAGCAAAGAACATTGAAATTGGTATTCCCCAACGTGAAGAAGAGGAGGAAGACGAGTTCAAGCAAGGGACCATTAGTTTCTTTAATGAGTCCAAAGGATTTGGCTTTATCAAAGAAAAAGTAACCGGGCAAAGTGTATTCCTCCACATCAATCAGTGCAAAGAGGAAGTTAAGGAAGGGCAGCTGGTTCAATTTGAAACCGAGAAAGGACCAAAAGGGCTAGCGGCGGTAAACGTGAGCGTAGTGCGCTAGACTAGGTTTATCCCTTAGCATAGCCCTAGACCACGGCCAAATAAATATATTCGTGTAAAATTATTTAAGATGGCCGTAGCTAAACCTTTTAATCTTCAAAAGTGGATTGATGAAAACCGCGATCTACTTAAACCGCCGGTAGGAAATAAAAACCTTTATCCGGCAGGGGAAGATTATATTGTAATGATTGTGGGTGGACCTAATGCCCGCAAAGACTATCACTATAATGAAACCGAAGAGCTCTTCTATCAATTAGAGGGGAATATTACCGTTCGGATTCAAGATGAAGGTAAGCCCGTAGATATTAATCTCGGTCCTGGCGATATGTTCTTATTGCCGCCAAATGTACCCCACTCCCCCATGCGAAGCGAAGGTTCGGTAGGTTTAGTGGTAGAACGGGTTCGTGAAGCTAAACATCAAGATGGTTTGATGTGGTTCTGCGATAACTGCAACCACAAATTGCATGAGACCTATTTCCATCTCAACAATATTGAAAAGGACTTTTTGCCCCGCTTCAAGGAATATTACAATTCCGAAGCTATGCGCACCTGTTCCAACTGTGGTACGGTAATGGCGACAGACCCTCGATTTACGGACTAAAATGTCAGATACCAAAGACCTATCGGAAATTCAAGCCTTTTTGGAAGCAATTCTCAAAGAGGCTTGTCCCCCTTTGAGGATTCGCAAAGAAGGGGAAAATGGGATTGAAGCCTGCGGCCGAAAAGAAGCCATGCAAGGCAAACAAAAAGTCGATGGCTTTTACTTTGCCTCCACCGTGGTAAAGCCCAAAGACATTCGATTTTATTTCTTCCCCTTATACACGGATGTAGAGCTTTTCAGTCTAAGTACTGATTTGCAGAAAATGCTCAAGGGCAAAACCTGTTTTCATATTAAACGCTTGAATGATGAACTCAGAGCAGAACTGCGAGGTATGGTGGAAATTGGCCTCAATCGCTACCTCGAAAAAGGCCTGATTTAGTAGTCATCCGAAATAAAAATGTTTCTATATTTGCCGCCCACAAAAGCCCAGGTGGCGGAATTGGTAGACGCGCTGGTCTCAAACACCTGTGCCTTCGGGCGTACCGGTTCGACTCCGGTCCTGGGCACTAAGCCTCACTTTTTCAAGTGAGGCTTTTTTTATGCTTAACCTTGGCTAAACACCACTGCACGGTTTTCTAGGCTCCAAGCCCAAAAACTGAAAACCGGATTTGAAATTCTAAAAAAATCGCTGTGTTAAGCTAATGTTTATTTTGATTTTCAGACACTTACAAATTTTTCATTGAGCCAATGGTCATCTCGATTTCTCGGCTTTAACAAGAGCCTAACCTCAATATAGCCGATAGTAACCTGAGCTTAAACTAATTCCTCTAATAGCTTAACCCCCTCTTCTTTGGTTTGTAATTAATTAATCAAATACCAATCAAGAATGAATCGATTTGTACTCCTATGCTTAGGACTGTTCTTTTCCTCGGCTTTAATCGGGCAAACCGCAGCTATTACGGGCTCGATCTACGATGAGAACAATTTACCCATGCCGGGTGCCGCTATCACCATCGAGGGTTTAAACCTAGGTACTAGCTCGGACTTAAACGGAAACTTCACTCTAGTTAACGTGCCAGTCTCGACCAAAGAAATCAAAGTTTCCTTTATAGGTTATGCTACGCAAAACATTAGTGTAAATCTGGTAGAAGGTGAAACCCAATACCTAAATGTATACCTTAAACCTTCGCCTAATGAGCTTGGTGTAGTGACCGTTGTCGGAACCTTTAAAAGAGGTCAGGCTAAGGCCATTAGTGTTCAGAAAAACAATACGAACATTACTAATGTAGTTTCCTCCGACCAAGTAGGTCGATTCCCAGACGCCAATATAGGCGATGCCATGCGACGTATTCCAGGGGTTACTATGCAAAATGATCAGGGTGAAGCCAGAGATATCATTATCCGCGGAATGGCTCCTCAGCTAAATTCAGTAATGGTTAATGGAGAACGGGTTCCTTCGGCCGAAGGAGATAATCGCCGTATCCAAATGGACCTTATTCCGGCTGATATGATTCAAACCATTGAAGTGAACAAATCGGTAACTCCCGATATGGATGCTGATGCCATTGGCGGTGCGGTAAACCTCGTGACTAGAGCCGCTCCCGGAAATCAAAGAATCTCTATTACCGCCGCCTCGGGCGTGAATCTATTATCACAAGAACCCATTTGGACTGGTGCCTTTGTTTATGGTAACCGCTTCATGGATAATAAACTGGGTCTTGTGGTCTCTGGATCATACAATGACCATGATTTTGGCTCAGATAATGTGGAAGCCGAATGGGTTGAGGACGACGCCGGAAGGGTTTTCATGGAAGATTACCAATTGCGTAGTTACCAAGTTCGTCGGGTTCGTCGCTCTATCTCTGCTAACCTTGATTACAAAATCAACCAGAATAACACCCTCTACTTTAAGTCCATCTACAATTGGCGAGATGATTGGGAAAATCGCTTTCGCTATCGAGTAACAGATATTGAATTCGACGAAGGTCTTGGCACCTTTGTAGGAGAAGCGGAGCGTGAGACCAAAGGAGGCTTAAATAGCGATCGAATCCAAAATCGTCGTCTGGAAGACCAAAGAATGTGGAACTATCAATTGCAAGGTGAGCATTTATGGTTCAATGTCTTGAAAGTCGATTGGTCGGCTAATCTGGCGCAAGCAAGTGAAGAGAGACCAAATGAGCGATACATTGTGTTTAAATCAGATGACGTTTATCCGGTTCAATTAAACAGCGATGCCCGTTTCCCAATTGCTACACCTACCAATGCCGGTCAATTCGCCCTTGGGAATTTAGAATTTGACGAGCTTACCGAGGAGTACCAATACACCTTCGAGAGAGATAATAATTACCGTTTAGATTTTGAATTACCCCTCGTGAGCGAAGGAAAATATCAATCCGTTTTAAAATTCGGTGGCCGTTACCGCGGTAAACGCAAGGAACGCGATAACAACTTCTTCGAGTATGATCCCATCAACGGAATTGACCCCAACAACATTGGCAGCGTCGATATGACGGATGACGGCTACCTCGTGGGTGAACAATATGAGGCGGGTAATTTTGCCGATCCAGAATACTTGGGAAGCCTAAACCTTAATGACGCAAGTCTATTTGACGAGGAGTCTAAGCCAGATGAATTTGCCCCAGGTAATTATACCGCTAATGAGAATATCTCAGCCGGTTACGTAATGATCACACAAAATTTTGGACCCAAATTAAGTGCGATCGCCGGTTTGCGTATGGAAAACACGGCTATCGATTACACAGGAAATCGCTACATCGACAGTACCGATGCAGTAGAAGCAGTTAGTGCTACTCAGAATTACACCAATGTTTTACCCGGCTTGCACCTTCGTTATGCCCAAACTGACAATTCTGTTTTCCGCTTTTCTGTAAATCAAACATTGGCCCGCCCGAACTATTTCGATCTAGTTCCTTTCCAGGAAATCATCACCGACGACGAAGAAATTAACTTAGGTAATTCTCGCTTAGAAGCTGCGGTAGCCACCAATCTTGATTTGAACTACGAATATTACTTTAAAAGCATTGGACTACTCAGTGGTGGCGTATTCTACAAATCAATCGATAATTTCATCTACAGCTCCGTACGTGACAGCTTAGTTAGTGGTGAAGAATACGACATAACTCAGCCTAAAAATGGCGGTAATGCTCAGGTATTAGGTGCTGAAATCGCTTATCAACGCAACTTCGATTTCATCCCAGGAGAATTTTGGAGAAACATGAATCTATATGTTAACTACACCTACACTCAGAGTGAAGTGAGTGGAGTAGAAGGTCGTGCCGATGGCTTAAGCCTGGAAGGAACTGCCGGTAATATGTTCAACTTCTCCCTTAGCTACGAAAGCGACAAATTCTTAGTTCGTGGATCATTAAACTATGCCAGCGATTATATCGACGAATATGGAGGCGAGGCCTTTGAAGATCGCTACTATGATCAGCAATTATTTGTAGACTTCAATGCTTCATATGCGGTGAAGCCATATCTACGCGTCTTCGTGGAGGGAATCAATTTGACCAACACTCCATTGCGCTTCTATCAGGGTATTCCTGATCGCACCATGCAAGTAGAATACTACAACGCACGCATTAACCTAGGTGTGAAAATTGACCTTTAAGCATGAGCTTAAGCAGAAATTTAATCCCCGCCTTAAGCATACTTCTCTTGGGAGCATGTCAAGGAGGAGAAAATTCTAATAGTTCCAAAACCATCGCCGGCATAAAGCCGGTGGTGGTTACGGAACAAACCCCCACTGATACCGATGACCCAGCAATTTGGATTAATTCGGAAGACCCCAGTAAAAGTCTAATCATCGGTACCGATAAAGGGGAGGAAAACGGTGGCTTATTTGTTTTCAATTTAGAAGGCCAATTAATCGATAGCTTAAGCATCCATCCACTTCTTCGGCCTAACAACGTCGATATTGAATATGGCTTGGCTTGGGATAGCAGCCGCATCGACATCGCCGTTTGTACCGAAAGAAATACCAACTCCATCCGGGTTTTTCGCCTTCCCACCATGAAAGCTATTGATAATGGAGGAATCCCAGTTTTTGAAGATCAAGAGCAGAGAGCCCCAATGGGTATAGCCTTGTATAAAGATGAGCAAGGTAATGTACATGCCATCGTTAGCCGCAAAGAAGGTCCTGCCGATGCTTATTTACAAATGCTCACTTTGACTTATGACAGTGCGGGCTTTGTGGTGGCTGACTCTATCAATTACTTCGGGAAGTTTTCCACTAAAAAGGAAATTGAAGCCCTTTATGTTGATGATGCTCATGGGCACCTATACTATAGCGATGAAACCCATGCTGTTCGTTTGTATGACCTCAATACCCTCGAAGAACTAAAGGTGTTTGGTCACAATGATTTTAAGGACGACAATGAGGGCATCTCCCTTGCCAAGGACTCTCTAGACTATTTGATAATTTCTGATCAACAAGCATTAGCCTTTAATGTATACGACCGGTCCAATCTAAAATTGATTAGTCGCTTTGGGGTTGATGCTATTGAATCCGATGGCAGCGAAAGCTATGTTGGCTACCTCAATGAAAGGTTCCCCGAAGGAATTTTTGTTGCCATGAGTGAAGGCGCCGTTTTTCATTACTACGACTGGCGAGATATCAAAAAGATCATCAGGCAATAGTCCTACAAATAACTCCAAATCAAGACACCATCCTCATCAAACAAATGAGGATGGTCTTGTTTTAAATGCTCTTCGCCCAAAAGACTAAAGCTCCGCCGCATTACGATTGCCTAAAACCCAAATTAAACTCTTCAGATTAGAACGGGGGTTCTTAACTAAGCTTTGAATCGTTAGGTGCTCGATAAATGCCACAATGCCCCAGCCTAAAGCCAGATAATAAAAAGGTTCCCAAAAACCCCAATTGAAGAGACTGAATATTAAAAAGCCCTGCAAATACCCCCCAAGTTTCCAGGAATACAGGTGAAAGCTTGGTAATCTTCCGAAACGCCACAGCGGAAGGGTATAGCACAAAACGAAAAGGGTCAAGAACAAATAAAGCAGCCATATATGAGATCCTATTATTTCTGTCTTAAAATGGAAGATCGCGAGGAAGGCCAAAAGATAAGTACCCAAATCGGCCGCCGAATCCAATCGTGCGCCTAATTCTGTGCTCATATTAAAACGTCGAGCGATAAATCCATCCAGAACATCGGTGATAAGATTTATGCTTATGAGTAAGCTGAAGGTAGATTCTTTATCCGCATAAATACAGTATAGTATATAGGGAAATATTACAATCCGATAGGCGGAAAGTACATTGGGGATGGTCCAAAAACTTTTCATTTTTTTTACTTAAAAATTTGACTTAAAACCTCCTTTCCAAAAGAGATAAGAGAGGCTATTGTGAATTAAAAATGCCAGGCCGAATAATTGAATTCCCAAAAGAATTGTACCATCGACCATATACAGGTAGAAAAGGATAGTTCCTATTAGCGAATCGCTTTTATCAACAAGTGCTTGCAGCAGAGGGTAGTCTATTGATCGCTCGCCAGCCGGAATTCCCAATGCCCGCTTTAAGAAAGAATTAGGCAATTCGCTGAGGAGGTAAACTAGACCCAAACCAAAACCCAGAACCCCAGCCTCGGCCCAATTATTTGAATCGAGACAAATGGAGGTAATCGCGGTAAACAAAGGCAAAACAATAAAGGCGCGGCTACCCTTGTTTTCGCCAAACAGGCGGATGGAAAGAGGACGATTCAGAAAGGCTAAATAATCCCCTTTCACCATCCACATGTGCAGAATGTTTCCCACAATTAAGGGCAGGGCAAAGTCGATGAAATGCGAGTAGAACATTATTTAAGGTCTTTAATACTTTGCTCCAAATGATT
>Ga0207422_1002419_pt1 | contig 24647 bp, 27 predicted proteins | sample MarCyaLeptolynsp_FD_187757 | JGI IMG/M metagenome (GOLD analysis project Ga0207422, IMG submission 187757) | Marine cyanobacterial communities from Panama - species 1 Leptolyngbya sp. (SPAdes) | ecosystem: Environmental > Aquatic > Marine > Unclassified | place: Panama: Panama City | collected... | reverse complement strand
CTGACGGCAATGGTGACCCGCTCGAGACCTATACCAATGAGGATGTGACCGGTATCGCCAAGGTCTTCACCGGCTACAGCTACAATTATTCAGGCAACATCACCTTCTCGTCGCCGCCATCCAATCCTAATCTGCAGATCCCTGAAGCGCGTTTGCTGCGCAACCCGATGACAGCCATTCCGGGCCAGCAAATTCCCTTCCGTGGCGACCAGCATTCGCTGGAGGAAAAGAGCTTCCTAGGAACCACCATTCCCGCAGGAACCGGCGCCGATGAATCGCTTCGGATCGCAATCGACACCTTGTTCAATCATCCCAATGTCGGGCCATTCTTCAGCCAGCAGATGATCCAGCGTTTGGTGACCAGCAATCCCTCCCCGGCCTATGTTCAGCGGGTAGCCGAAGTGTTCAACGACAATGGCGCGGGCGTGCGCGGCGATCTGCGCGCTGTGTTCAAGGCCATCCTGATGGACGATGAAGCGCTTTCGGCCAGCGGCTTGACCGACAACACGTTTGGCAAGCTCCGCGAGCCCATGCTGCGGTTTGCGCAATGGGGGCGGACCTTCGGTGCACAGTCGAGCAGCGGCTTCTGGCTGATGCAGAACCTGTCCGATCGCGCATCCCGTCTGGGCCAGTCGCCCTTGCGCTCGCCATCGGTGTTCAACTTCTTCCGCTCCGGATACTCGCCCGCCAATTCGCAAGCCGCCGCGAACGGATTGCTGGCGCCGGAGTTCCAGCTCGTCAACGAAACGACGGCGGCCAGTTATGTGAACTTCATGGAGCGCTCGATCGATGGCCGCGGCGGGTGGATGTTCGACGTCAAAGCGACCTATCTCGAAGAGCTGAACATCGTCGATGACACCGATGCCTTGATCAATCGGCTCGACCTGTTGCTGACCGCCAATCAATTGTCGGACGCGACCAAGGACACGATCCGAACCGCGCTCAACGCGCAAACCGTCACTCAGGCCAGCAGTGGGGTTGAAAAGCTCGCGCAGATCCATCGCGCTGTGCTGCTGGTGATGGCGTCGAACGACTATCTGGTGCAGAAATAGGAGCGGCGCATGTTCAATATCGGACACATGAACGATCTGTCGCGCCGCGCTTTCATGCGCCGTTCCAGCCAGCTGGCGGTGATGGGCGCTGCATCGGGCTATGCCATGGGTTTGGCTGGAATGAGCGATGCCGCCGCATTCGATGCGAGCGATGGCTACAAGGCGCTGGTCTGCGTGTTCCTGCTGGGCGGCAATGACCACGCCAACACCTTCATCCCCTACGACCCGGCAAATTATGCGCGCTACAGCGATATTCGCGGCGGACTGCCCGCCAATGGCGGGATTGCGATCGATCGGGCTGATCTGACCAACCAGGTGCTGATGCCGAGCGGTGATCAGGTCTTGACCGACGACATGCAATTGGCCCTGGCGCCCACCATGCCGCGGCTCAAGGCCCGGTTTGACCAGGGCGTGATGGCACCGATGCTCAATGTTGGACCGCTGATCGTGCCCCTCACCCGCGCGCAATATGAAAGCGGCAACAATTCGATGTTCCCGCGGCCAGCCAAGCTGTTTTCGCACAATGACCAGCAATCGACATGGCAATCAGGCGATCCCGAGGGTTCGATCACGGGGTTTGGCGGGCGCATGGCTGACTTGGCGATGGACAGCAACACCAACTCGATGTTCACCGCGATCAGCGCCACCGGCAATGCGGTGTTCCTGTCAGGCGACACGGCGGAGCCCTACAGCATCTCCAATGACGGAGCGATCGAGATCGCGGCCTTGCAGCGCAACCTCTATGGCTCAGCCGAAGCCAGCAGCGCGCTCGACACGCTGCTGCGCACGCATAATGGTCACATCTTCGAATCCGATTATGCCATGGCCAATGCCCGCTCGATCCAATTTGGTGGCTTCGTCAATGATGCCTTGGACAGCGTCAATCTTGCGACCGATTTCGGCCAGGGCAACAATCTCGCCAATCAACTCTCAATCGTCGCCCGGCTGATCGCTGCGCGCGGACAGCTTGGCGTCACGCGCCAGGTGTTCATGGTCGCCACCGGAGGGTTCGACAATCACGATGGCCTGATCGGAACACATGAGGGGCTGCTGGCGGGCGTCGATTTCGCGCTCGACGCGTTTTACAGCGCGATGCTGGAAGTGGGCGTGGCGGACCGCGTGACGACCTTCACGGCATCCGATTTCGGACGTACGCTGGCGTCGAATGGCGACGGGACAGACCATGGCTGGGGCAGCCACCACATGGTCCTGGGCGGCGCGGTCAATGGCGGACGCTTCTATGGCACTGCACCGCAGATCTCAGTCGAATCCGACGATCAGGTCGGTCGCGGACGGCTGCTGCCAACCACTTCGGTTGATGAATATTCGGCGACCATGGCGAAATGGCTCGGCGTGTCTGACGCCGAGATGCCCGGTGTCGCGCCCAATATCGGCAATTTCAACACCCCCGATCTGGGCTTTATGCAAACCACCTAATCTGCAATCACTTGTACCAATCGCGCATAAGCGCATTGAGGAGAGGATTGCATGGGGTTTCCCAAGACCGGAAAGAGCTGGGACATTGTCAAAGCCGAATTGATCGAACGCGGCGGCTCTGATGCCAAATGGCGCGACGGCAAGACGGCGGTCTATGTCTTCAATGCCGGCGAGGAGATCGCGCAAGTCCAGCACGAAGCCTATTGCGCCTATATGTCCGAGAACGGCCTCGGCCCACTCGCTTTCCCCTCGCTCGCGCAGATGGAGCAGGAAGTGATCGGCATGGCACTGTCGATCCTGCACGGACCCGAAGGCGCGACTGGAGCGATGACATCGGGCGGCACGGATAGCATCACGATGGCGGTGAAGACCGCGCGCGACTATGCCCGCGCCAGCAAGGGTCATTCGGGCCCAGCCAATATCGTGCTGCCACAATCAGCTCACCCGGCTTTCGACAAGGCCGCCATGCTGATGGATATCGAAGTGCGCCGGGTGCCGATCAAGCAGGATGGCAGCTACGAGGCCGATCCCGCAGCCATGGGCGAAGCCTGCGATGCGCAGAGCGTGATGATGGTCGGTTCGGCCCCCAACTTCCCGCACGGCATCATCGATCCAATCGCGGCGCTTGGCGAAGTCGCCGAGGCAAAGGGCGTGTGGCTGCACACCGATGCCTGTGTGGGCGGCTATTTTGCGCCCTTCGCGCGGATGAATGGCGTTCCCGTTCCCGCATTCGATTTTGACGTGCCTGCAGTCCATTCGATCAGCGCTGACCTGCACAAATATGGCTATTGCGCCAAAGGTGCATCGACCGTGCTGTTCCGATCCAAGGAGCTCTACGAGCACATGCCGTTCGAGACCAACAATTGGAACGGCGCACCGATGAAAACGCCGACCCTGGCTGGCACGCGCCCGGGTGGAGCGATCTCGGCGGCTTGGGCGGTGATGAACGTGCTTGGCGAAGAGGGCTATCGCGCAAAGCAGGGCCTGGTCTGCGAGACCCGCGAGCGCGCTGAAGCCGGCTTCAAGCAGCTGGGCTTTGAGATCCTCGGCAATCCCATGCTCGGCCTCGTCGCCTTCCGCCATCCCGAGCATGACAGCTTCCAGCTCTACAGCGAGATGTACCGCAAGGGCTGGTTCACCTCGATCACGGTCGACCCGCCCAGCCTGCACCTGATGCTGTCACCCAAACATGCCGATGTGATCGATGATTACATTCGCGACCTGGGCGAGGCGGTTGAGACCGTCGCTGCGGGCAAGCAGGGCAAAACGGTCGAAGCGCGCTACAATTAGTCCGGATCAGCGATCCCACGCTTGGTGGTGAGATAGGTCGCAAAGCTGGCGAGCCAGTGACTGCCAGAATAATGCTCGTCCGAAACCGCGGCGATGCCGACTTCGCGATGCAGATCAGCTGAGGCTTGCAGCGCTGCAATCCGGCGGTCGCCTTCAGGCAGCGCGCTGGCAATCCCTTCCAGCGCCCAGGCACGAGACAGATTGACCCCGTCGAGATGGACCAGCTTGCCATCCGAAGCATCGAGCACGACCCCAGGCTCAAGCCAATCGGATCCGCCGGTGGTCGGAATTTGCGGCAGGAAGCGCGCTAGCCAGGCAGAGTATTCCTGATCAGACAGGACGCGCCGCATCAGATCGGCCTCCATCAGGCAGGCCGAGAGGAAGTCCTCGCCCGAAGGTTCATAGGCGAGCGGGCAATCGACATCATCGCGGTGAAAGGCGATTGTCTTGCCGACCAGCGCCTGTTCAAGTTCCGCATTGTCCACACCGCGCGCGTAATCGAGCATCAGGCCAAAGGCGAAAGCGGTCTGATTGTGCGTGCCGAGATGGATCGGGTAAGACAGCTTGGGCAGCCAATCCATCACCTGCGCGACAATCGCATCTTCGAGCGGACGCAAAGTCTCGCGCCATTCGCCCATTTGCGGATCGTCGCTCTCTTCCAGCTCGAGCACCAATTGCAGGTACCAGGCGATGCCATAAGGCCGCTCAAACGACGCGCGACCCTCGCCGAGGTAATAGTCTAGCTCGACCTCCAGATTACTCTCAGTCAGGCTCTGCGCGAGCTTGAGACGTATCTCATCGGCATAGACACTGTCGGGCTGCGTGCTGAGGATGCGGCTGAGCAGCCAATGGCCATGGACTGAGGAATGCCAATCAAAACAGCCATAGAATGCAGGCGTCAGCTCGCTTGGCGCGCGCACATCATCGGCCGATTGCATGACGTGGCTGATCTTGTTGGGAAATTCGCGGTGCACGCAATCGAGCGCCAGTATGGCAAAGCGATCTTCCAGCGTGACCGGCGCGGATCGTTCTGCAGCGGATTGCTCGGGCGCAGGCGAGCATGAAGCCAGAACCAGGCCGCCGGCCAACCAAATCATCGAACGCATATGCCAATCCCTCTCAATCTGAAGGTGGCGTTGTAAGGATGGGATTAAATCCAATGCAAGTGCGCAACATGGCCGTACCAACTAAGCAGCTCAAACCATTGAATAATATACTTTCATCGCGAGCTTCGATCCGCTAGCGTTGTGGACGGCGCTTGCAGCGCCTTCGAGACGGCGAATGGGAAACCGGTGAGAACCCGGTGCTGACCTCGCAACGGTGATTGAGTGATTGCCAATACATGCCACTGTCTTAACGATGGGAAGGCGTTGCCAGTCGATACTCTTAAGCCCGGAGACCGGCCCCTCGAACCTGAAAATACCCGCTCGAGGATTAGCGGTCAGCTGGAGTTGGGTCGATGAACCAACACTTCAAACACGGCCTAGTGGTCGTCATGCTGACGCTTGCCAGCGTAGCATCTCAACTGGTTCCTCATATGATGGGAATCTCGACAATCGGCGCGGTTGGCATGGTCGCCGCCGCCTATCTGCCGCGACGTTACGCATTGATCCCGGTCATACTTACAGTCTTTATCGGTAATCTTGTAACCGGGTTTTATGGCCTCGTCGGGATGGGCATCGTCTATTCAGCCCACGCCGCTGCTACGCTCTCCGTTCGATTCTTGTCTGGTAACATTGCCGTGCTGACTGTCGGGATGGCGGCGGTCATCAATGCATTTGTATTCTACCTTGTCTCAAACCTCTCGCCGATCGCCATGGGGTTCTATCCTAATACTGTCGATGGATGGGTGTTGTGTTACGCGATGGGCGTGCCGTTCTTGATCAAGGGGATCTTATCAAATCTCGCATTTGGCGGGCTGGCGTTTGGACTAATTGCTTTGATTGGGGCGAGCGATGCGCATCGTATCTTTGCTTCCAAGCGCGACTGATACGGTCCTTGCGCTCGACGCTGGGAACGACCTGCTGGGCGTGAGCCACAGCTGCTATGGAGACTTCAAACATCTGCCGCGATTGACGAGCACCTGGATCAACACCGGTGGTTCTGCTGCAGAGATTAACCAGCAGGTATGCGAGGCAACACAGCCGCTCTATCGTCTCGATATCGAGATGTTGGAGCGGCTTGCCCCTGACGTTGTGATCAGCCAATCCTTGTGTGACGTATGCGCCGTACCGACAGGCGATGTCGAAAGCGCGCTGGCCACCTTGACTAGCAAGCCTGAACTGATCGATCTGACTCCCAAATCACTGGTCGATTTACCCGACTGCTTCGCCAGGGTCGGAGCGGCGATCGGTCGACGCCGCGAAGCGGCCAGATTGGTGGATCATTGGCACGCCTCGTTAGAGTCCTTTCGCGATCGTTACGTCGATCAAAGATTGCGTATTGTTATGTTGGATTGGCTCGATCCGCCGTTCGTTTCTGGGCACTGGGTCCCCGAAATGATCGAGTGGATGGGCATGACCAATCTGATAAGTCGCCCAGCAGAACCATCATTTGCTGTCGCGTGGGAAGATATTGAGCGAGCCAATCCCGATCTGCTCCTCGCCGCCTGCTGCGGTTTTAGTGCGGAACGCGCGCAAAAGGAGTCCGTGCAAAGTTCCAAGCCGATCATCTACGTTGACGGCTCTGAATTCTTCTGTCGGCCAAGTCCGGCATTGCTCAAAGGGATGGAATTGCTTTCCGCCTCTATCGAGGAGCACTTGTACAGTGCCAGCTGATTATTGGACATTGCATGAAGAGGCCTGCGCGCGCGGCGAGCTGACCTATCTCGATCCGGAAACCGGATATCAGGTCTTCACCAGGCTCGGCCTGCTTGAGCGTGATCAATGCTGCGGGGCGGGGTGTCGCCATTGCCCATTCGGGCACGAACGGGTCAGGCTGGCTAAGCGCGCGGGATCAATCCAGCAAGCTGCGTGGCTCAGCAAAGCCAGGCCTGATCCAGACACGCCGGTCACTTTGGTGTTCTGGAGCGGCGGAAAAGACAGCTTCCTTACCTATCGCGCGCTGAGCCGCGCTAGCGACCACACCCTGGTGTTGTTGACCACTTTTGACGCGCGGAGTCGGATCATTGCTCACCAGGAATTTCCGATTGATGAGGTTGTGGCGCAGGCAAAGGTGCTCAACGCTCCGCTGATCGGCGTTCCGCTGCATTCGGATAAGGATTATCTCGACCACCTGCTGCCAGCGCTCGAACTGGTGCCAGACTGCACAATAATGGCATTTGGTGATCTCCATCTGGAGCATATTCGCGATTGGCGTCTCGACGCCTTCGCCAAGCATGAGCGCACGGCCGGGCTCAGTCTGTCCTTTCCGCTTTGGCACGTGGATTATGACGTCCTGCTCGCCGATCTCGAAGCATCGGGTGCGCAGGCCTATCTCAGCGCGGTGAGCCCCGATCTGCCGATGATCGCGGTGGGCGATCGCTTTGATCAGGCCTTGATTGAGCGCCTGCCGAGCGGAGCAGATGGATTTGGCGAGAGCGGCGAATTCCACACCAAGGTTGTGCTCAGCTGACCTGATTGCCGCGGCGATCGAACCGAGCAGGAACTCCGCAAAACGCCGATCCCAATAAGTGGGTATTTTTCCCAATCTTCTGGGGCGAGGGTCAGCGGGTCGAAAGAGTGGATCTCATAAAGCACTGAAAAATAGTGTTTTTCGATTTTGGCACGGTGCTTGCGATACCTTGGGCATCAAGCGGGATCGACCCGCAAACACAGACAAACCCAAGGAGAATACCAATGACTGCCACTCAAAATCTTTTCGCCGCTTTCGGTTCAATCGTTCTTTCGGCTGCTGTTTTCGCTGCCACGATCGTCCCAGCTAGCCCCGCTCTGTTTGCCTAAATTCAAACCCCCAAAGGAACCCAGTCCAATGACCGCCTCGCAAAACCTATTCGCCGCTTTCGGCTCAATCGCCCTCTCAGCAGCCGTCTTCGCCGCGACCATCATCCCCGCCAGCCCGGCCCCGTTTGCCTAAGTGCCTTCGGCCAGGGCTGGTACAGCCCCGGTCAGACCGAGATCCCAAGAATCACATTTTCAAGACATTGGAGCGGGTGAAGGGAATCGAACCCTCGTCTTAAGCTTGGGAAGCTTCTGCTCTACCATTGAGCTACACCCGCACAGGCGCACGGCGCCGCAGACGCACCCTCTACCCGGCGTCAATCCCACACACCACCACTTTTATGAGGCCGCTTGCCCTTGCCACGGCGGCGGCACAATTGCATGGGGATGCCAGATACAGGAGTCCACTTGACCATGCGTCAGATCGATCATTTCCTCGTTGGTGGTGCCGGTGGCCCACCTGCCCGCAAACACCAGGTATGGAACCCGTCAACGGGTGAGATCCAGGCCGAAGTCGCGCTTGGCGATGCCGCGCTGCTTGAGAGAGCCGTGGCGACGGCCAAACAGGTCCAGCCGGGCTGGGCCGCGACCAATCCGCAAAAGCGCGCGCGGGTGATGTTCAAGTTCAAGGAACTGGTCGAAGCCAATATGCAAAGCCTGGCCGAAATGCTCTCATCCGAGCACGGCAAGGTGATCGACGACGCCAAGGGCGACGTTCAGCGCGGGCTCGAAGTGGTCGAGTTTGCATGCGGTATCCCGCAAGTCCTCAAAGGCGAATACACACAGGGCGCTGGCCCTGGCATCGACGTCTATTCGATGCGCCAACCGCTGGGCATTGGGGCGGGCATCACGCCGTTCAACTTCCCCGCGATGATCCCGATGTGGATGTTCGGCATGGCCTGCGCGGCGGGCAATGCCTTCATCCTAAAACCGTCCGAGCGCGACCCCACTGTGCCGGTGCGCCTGGCCGAGCTGTTTGTGGAAGCGGGTGCGCCTGAGGGCCTGCTGCAGGTGATCCATGGCGACAAGGAAATGGTCGATGCGATCCTCGACCATCCCGATATCCCAGCGATCAGCTTTGTCGGATCGTCCGACATCGCACATTACATTTATCAGCGCGGCGCTGAGCACGGCAAACGCGTGCAAGCCTTTGGCGGCGCGAAGAACCACGGCATCGTGATGCCTGATGCCGATCTTGACCAGGTGGTCGGCGATCTTGCTGGTGCGGCCTTTGGTTCAGCGGGTGAACGTTGCATGGCGCTGCCGGTTGTTGTGCCGGTGGGCGAAGACACCGCTGAGCGGCTCAAGGAAAAGCTGCTGCCCGCGATCGCCGGCCTGCGGATCGGTGTCTCGACCGATCCTGACGCGCATTATGGCCCGGTCGTCACGCCCGAGCACAAGGCGCGGATCGAAGGCTGGATCGACACGGCCGAAAAGGAAGGCGCCGAAATCGTCGTCGATGGTCGCGGCTTTACCTTGCAGGGGCATGAGAAGGGCTTTTTCGTTGGCCCGACGCTGATCGATCACGTCACCCCGCAGATGAGCAGCTATCAGGAAGAGATCTTCGGTCCGGTGCTGCAAATCGTCCGCGCCAAGGATTTTGAAGACGCGGTGCGGCTGCCGAGCGAGCATCAATATGGCAATGGTGTCGCGATCTTCACCCGCAATGGCCACGCCGCGCGCGAATTTGCCAGCCGGGTCAATGTCGGCATGGTCGGGGTCAATGTCCCGATCCCGGTCCCGGTCGCCTATCACAGCTTTGGCGGTTGGAAGCGTTCAGGCTTTGGCGACATCGATCAATATGGCACCGAAGGCCTCGCCTTCTGGACCAAGAAGAAGAAGATCACCCAGCGCTGGCCCGATGGCGGCGGCGATGGCTCAAACGCCTTTGTGATCCCGACATTCGGATAGAAGCCATGCATTCTGTGCGATGGCTGGCGGCGGCATTGATCCTGGCGCTGTCGGCGGTCGCGCTGGCCTCTGCCAAAGCCCCGGTGCCGATTGCGGATCCGCCCGCGAAGCGGATTGCCCTGAGCTTTGACGACACGCCGCGCCATGCCGGGGCGGTGATGAGCGAAGACGAACGCATGATCCGCTTGATCGCCGAGCTGGATCAGGCCGGTGTTGACCAAGCAGTGTTCTTCATCAATCCCGGCAGGATCCCGCGGCGAAAAGGCTCCGAAGCGCGCATCGCCGCGCTGGTCGCGGCGGGGCATGTCATCGCCAATCACACCCAGCATCACCCGCGCCTGCGCGAGACCGAGCCTGCGGAGTATGTCGCGCAGATTGACGCTGCCGAGGACTGGCTGCGCGGACGCAAGGGCTATCGCCCATGGTTCCGCTTTCCGTTCCTCGATGAAGGCGGGGCGGATAAAGACAAGCGCGATGCCATCCGCGCGGCATTGGCCGAAAGGGGCCTGCGCAATGGCTATGTTACGGTCGATGCGTCGGACTGGTTTTACGAGCAAGCCTATGCCGATTCGGTGAAGGCTGGAGCAGCGATCGATAGGGACGCGCTGCGCGATCTGTTTGTTGAGAGCCATGTTGAGGCGGCCGAAGCCTATGATCAGGTCGCGAGGCAAGCGCTCGGGCGTTCGCCGGCGCATATGATGCTGCTGCACGAGACCGATCTCGCGGCGCTCTATATCGGCGATCTGGTGCGCGCGCTGGAGGCGGATGGCTGGGAGATCATCACCGCCGACGAAGCCTATAAGGACCCGATTGGCCTGCATCAGCCCGACGTGCCCTATGCGCAGGGGACGCTGGTCGAGATGATCGCGTGGGAACGTGGCGTTCCGGCCCCAAGATGGTATGAGCGCAACGACACACGGATCGCACAGCGCGAATTTGACCGCCGCGTGCTCGGCAAGGAGAGCTCTGCAGAATGACCAAACTCAACACCTCTCTGATCCTGGCGGCGATGGTTCCGGTGCTGGCGCTGTCGGCATGCAACCAGACGCAGCCCGAGGCGGAACCGGCGGTTGAAGCGGAAGCACCAGCTGGTACCGGCGCTGTGGCTGACAATCCGGAAGGGGTGCAGGCGACCCCGGCTCTGGCCGACAATGTCATCCCCGTCCGCTATCAGGGCGTGTGGGATTATGAGCGCGGCTCATGCGCGCCGGAATCCGATATGCTGATGACCGTGACCGCCTATGACATCACCTATTACGAGAGCTATGGCCGGGTCACCGGCACACGCCCTGAGGGTGACGATCTGATCGTCGATCTGGCGATGGAAGGCGAAGGCGATCAATGGCAGGAAAGCCAGCGCCTCGCGCTGGTAGGCACTGGCACAGCGGTCCGGATGCATGTCACCAATGGCGAAGAGCCCAAGGTCGACGACGAATATCCGCGCAAGAGCTGTTCGTAGGGAGGAAATGCGCGGGATGAGGATCACAATCGCCGCCTTGATCACGCCAATCCTGCTCGGTGGGTGTAGCGCCAGCGACGCGCCGGGGCCTGACTTGCCACCCGCCCCGACTAGCCAATGCGTGGCTCAGCCAGCGCTGTCCTATGTCGGGCAGAAGGCCACCGCCGAAATCGGCGCAGAGATCAAGCGATTGACCGGCTCAAGCGTCTTCCAATGGGTGCCCGAAGGATCAGCAGTGACGATGGATTACCGCGTCGAGCGGGTCCGCGTCACCTATGATGCCAATATGATCATCCTGCGGATTCGATGCGGGTGAGCGAGCAGGAAACCTCTCGGCTCCGCACCACGTCGGGCTCGCCTTACGAATCGCAATTCGGCTTTGCGCGCGCGATCAAAGTCGGCAACCGGATCGTGGTCGCGGGCACCGGTCCGGTCGAAGATGATGGCTCGACCACGCCTGGCGATGCCGCCGCACAGGCCGAGCGCTGCTGCGATCTCATCCTCGCCGCAATCGAAGATCTGGGAGGCGACGCCGCTGACGTGGTGCGCACACGGATGCTGCTGACCGACCCTGATGATCAGGACGCGGTCGGCGCCGTCCACGCGATCTATTTCGGCGCGGCCAAGCCAGCTGCGACCATGGCAGGGGTGGCATGGCTGTGCCGCCCCGAATGGAAGGTCGAAATCGAGGCAGAGGCAGTGATTGGCGATGATTAAGCGCACGGTGACATATCTGGTGAGCGCCATCATCGGCATCGTGCTGGGCGGCGCAAGCGCGCTCTACATGGCGGGGCTGTGGCCGGGCATGAAACCGCTCGATTTCGGCGATGTGCAGGTCGATGGCTGGCGCAGCGACTATGCGGTCGGCTCCGAAGCGGCGGATATCTACACACGCGCCCGCGTCGCACGGCATGGCCTGCTCGGTCTGGCCAAGTCCGAAGCGGTCTATTTCACCCGCACCCGCGACGATGATGGTCAAGTGCTTAGAGAGGACTGCGACTACCGATTGAGCGGTGGCGACATGCCCGCCGAATGGTGGTCAATCACGCTTTATGATCCCGAGAGCATGCTGCCGATGAATGAGGATGCCGCGCTGAGCTATGACAAAAGCCGCGCGGGTGCCGGGCAGTGGCAGGCCGTCATCTCACCTCAAGAGCCTGATAGCGAAGGCTGGATATCGAGCCGCAATGCCGGGACGTTTGACCTCACACTGCGGCTTTATGTGCCTGAAGCGGCGCTGCTGGATACGCCCGAGACTGCATTGTCACCGCCTGCAGTCGAATTGCTGCAATGCGCAGGAGCAGGCGCATGAAGAGCTGGATCGGACCTCTCGCCACCGCGGCGATCGCTGGCGCCATCGCGCATTTCGGGCTGTTGTTCGCGGCCCCCGGCGTGATCATGGACACTGCGCTCGACACGCTGGAAGGGCGTGGCGTCGCCGAGCATGCATTCACTTCGCCTGTGCGGATTAACCCGCAAAGCCAGGCCGTGGTGCGAAGCTCGCCAGACCTGTTCTATTCGCTGTGTCGCTATGATCTCAGAGATTCCGATCCGTTCTCGCCAAAACTTCTGGTGACCATGGCAGGCTGGCCAGACTATCAATCGCTTTCGTTCTTTGACGATCAAACCAACAACTTCGTGACAATAAGGGGATCAGAGGAGGCCACGAAGGTCTCGGTCTATTTGCCCAATGCACCTGAGGTTGTTGTCAATGATGACCCGAACGCCGTAGTGAGCCCAACTCTGCGCGGAGTGGTTCTTATCCGTCGGTTGGCTCCAACTCAGGAGCAGTTTGATAGGGCCCTCGAGGTTGCGTCTGACGACGAGTGCTTGAACAATTCAATTTTCTTTGAGTGAAATGCCCTAGCGCCGACTAAGCGCAAACGCATTGTTGGTCACCGACCACGGCGTGCGCATGCCCGCGCGTTTGCCGCCGCCCAGCACCCATATCGTCTCGCCCACTATCGCCGTCGCCAGGCCATGCCGCGGGAACGCCATCTCGGGCTCATCGCGCCAGCCCGCGTCGAGATCATCCAGAGCCAGCGACGCATGCCGGGTGAACACTTCTGCCGTGTCGATATCCTCACCGCCAAACACATGCAGGCGGCCCGCCACCGCCGCCGCTCCATGCCCTCCAAGCGGGAAGCTCGCATCGGGCAGGCTTTCCCAAGCATCAGCTTCGAAATCATAGGCTTCGACCACAAGCGAGTGGAATCCCAGCTCGCGGCTGCGCCCTCCAGTCACATAGAGTTTGTTATCGTCGAGCGCGATACCGTGCGAATGGCGCGGGGTCGGCATCGCGGCGCGTTCGCTCCATTTTTCGGTTGCGAGATCATAGCGCCACAAGGCTCCAGTGGTTTCGCCACCACTTTCTCCGCCGATCAGCCACACGGCATTATCGCGATAGAACATGGCATGCTGACCCAATGGCGCTGGCAGCGGCGCCAGCTCGACCCAGCGATCCGCGCCGCCCGCGACATCGAGCATGAACAGCGCGCCATCAGGATCCTGATTGAAAGGCAGGCTGACATAGCCGCCCGACGCAAAGACCTTTCCATCGCCAGCCGCCATGCCGACGTGGTGCAGGCTGCGCGGGAGATCGGGGCAATCCGCCCATTGCCCAGCTGCGGCATCGAAGGCGGAACAGCTCGACAAAGTGCGGAAGAATCCGATGCCCCCGGCGACATAGATCCTTCCATCCAGAGCAGCGGCGTGAATCTCTGATCGCGGCTCATTCATTCCATCACGATCAGAAAGCCACCACGGCCCGCCAAACCACGCCGCGGCAATCGCGCCGCCAACTATCAGCAATGTCCAAAAGATAATTCGCATGGCGCAATCTGACGCCAGGCCAGAGCGCGCGTCAAGCGGCGACGGGCAAGTTCCGCTCGGCCAGCCGTCTCGCCGTGAGCGTGATCAGCTGCTCGAGCCCGTTGAGGCAGTCCAGCTCATTGCTGGAAACCAGCACTTCGGGCGCTCCCTCGCCTTCGCGGATCAGGATGGCGGCAAGGTCAAAATTGTGGCCCGGATAGGCCTCGGCAAAGTCGTCGCGGTGGTGAAACACCTTCTCGATCGGCTGATTGTCGAGAAAACGTCGCCATTCGCGTCGCATCGACACCGCGCCATAGGTGATCGCACACAAAGTGCATTCATAGGTCTCGGGTCGAACCGTTTTGTGCACCGCATGGACCAGCGCATTCAGAATGCCGCTATCGGCGTTGTAGACGAGCAAGAGCTGTGAAGATTGTGCGGTCATATGAGGGTGTTCGCAGCGAGGCGGTGTTTGGATACACCGCCTAACAAAAAACCCTAGGTCACAGCCCTTTTCTAGCCTCAAGAAGGGGAGTAGAGCGCCCCCATGACAGGACAATTCTCACTGACCGAAGACCAGCTTGCGATCCAGGAAATGGCGCAGCGCTTCACCGCCGACAATATCACTCCCCATGCTGCGGAGTGGGACGAAAAACACATTTTCCCGATCGACACGATCAAGCAGACCGCCGAGCTGGGCTTTGGCGCGATCTATGTGTCGGAAGAGAGCGGCGGGATCGGCCTGGGCCGGCTCGAAGCCGCCTTGATTATGGAAGCCATGGCCTATGGCTGTCCATCGACCAGCGCCTTCATCTCGATCCACAATATGGCGGCCTGGATGATCGACCGGTTCGGATCGCAAACCGTCAAAGACAAATATCTGCCCAAGTTGGTGACGATGGAAAATATCGCCAGCTATTGCCTGACTGAACCTTCAAGCGGGTCGGACGCTGCCGCGCTCAAAACCACTGCGCGCAAGGACGGCGACCACTACGTCCTCAACGGCTCGAAACAGTTCATTTCGGGCGCGGGCTCGAACGAAGTCTATGTTGCCATGGTGCGCACCGGCGAGGACGGCCCCAAGGGCATAACTTGCATGGTGATCGAGAAGGACATGCCGGGCGTCAGCTTTGGAGCGAACGAGAAGAAGCTCGGCTGGCATTCGCAGCCGACCGCGCAATTGGTGCTCGAAGACGTGCGCGTCCCGGTTGAGAATGTCGTTGGCGGCGAAGGCGAAGGCTTCCGCATTGCCATGATGGGCCTCGATGGCGGCCGTTTGAACATTGGCGCCTGCTCGCTGGGCGGTGCGCAACGCTGCCTCGATGAGGCGATCGCCTACACCAAGGAGCGCAAGCAATTCGGCAAGGCGGTTTCCGAATTCCAGAACACCCAGTTCACCCTGGCTGACATGGCGACCGACCTCGAAGCGGCGCGGGCCCTGCTCTATCTCGCGGCTTGCAAAGTGACCGAAAACGCGCCTGACAAATCGCGCTTTTCCGCCATGGCCAAGCGCCTGGCGACCGATAACGGCTCATCCGTGGTCGATCGCGCGCTGCAGCTGCATGGCGGCTATGGCTATTTGCAGGATTATCCGATCGAGCGCTTCTGGCGCGATCTGCGCGTGCATTCGATCCTCGAAGGCACCAACCAGATCATGCGGATGGTCGTTGGACGGGATCTGCTGCGGCAGTGAGGCCGACGGCTTGAGACTGCGTATCCCCATCTTGAGCTATTTGGCGGCTGCACTGGCCGGATCATTGGTGGCAGGCATCGCCGCTATGGTTCTGGGCGGTCTCTATGGGCAGCTGGCGACCTTCCTTCTCGGGGTGATGTTCGTGTTTCTGTTCGGAGGCGTTATGGCGCTGCCGGTTGCAGTCCCAACAATTTTGGTCACCGAACGGATCGGCAAAGGACCTTGGTGGGTGTTCCTGCTTGCAGGCATTGGCACAGGCATTGGGCTGTTCACCATTTGGGTCGGGCTCACCAGCGCGGATGGCTATTCCGAGGTGCTGTGGCTCTTGATGCCCGCCACGATTTCGGCCGCGATGACCTATTGGTTCATCGCTTGGCAACGGAACCCACCGGTCCTTGATATCGAGCCCACGGTTGAGGTCTTTGAATGACGACCGAAACCCTCGCCATGACCACGCTTGTCGTCCCCGATTATGACGCCGCGCGCGATTTCTATGTCACCGCGCTCGGCTTCGAACTGATCGAAGACACCGATATGGGCAGAGGCAAGCGCTGGGTGGTGGTCGAGGCTGCTGGTGGTGGGCGCCTATTGCTAGCCAAAGCCTCAGGCGCCGAGCAAAATGCCGCGATCGGCAATCAGACCGGGGGACGCGTGGGCTTTTTCCTCCAAACTGATGATTTCACCGAATGCCACAAACGGTTTACGGCGGCAGGCGTGACATTCCACGAACAGCCGCGCCACGAAACCTATGGCACGGTGGCCGTGTTCAGCGACCCATTTGGCAATCGCTGGGATTTGATTGAACTGAAAGAAGCAAATGACTGACGAAGTATTGACTGAAATTACGGGTGCAGCGGGTCGCATTTCGCTCAACCGACCCAAAGCGCTCCATGCGCTGACGCTCGACATGTGCCACGCCATGACGGCCGCCTTGAGCGAATGGGCCCATGATGACGCGGTCCAGGCGGTGATCATCGATCACGCCGAGGGGCGCGGGTTCTGCGCGGGCGGAGATATCGCCTTCCTGCGCAATTCAGCGCTCAATGATGGCGGTGTGTCGGGCCGGAAGTTCTTCCATGACGAATACCAGCTCAACCATCAGATGTTCGCCTATGGCAAGCCCGTGGTCGCCTTCATGGATGGCATCACGATGGGCGGCGGCGTGGGCATTTCGCAGCCAGCGACCTTCCGCGTCGCGACCGAAAACACACGCTTCGCCATGCCCGAGACCGGGATCGGCCTGTTCCCCGATGTTGGCGGCGGCTGGTATCTCTCGCGGCTTGGCGGGCGGCTGGGTCAATTCCTCGCGCTCACCGGTGCGCGGCTCAAGGGCGAAGAATGCCTGTGGGCGGGCCTCGCCACGCATTATCTGCCGAGCGAAAAGCTCGACGAAGCCAAGCAGCGGATCGCCGAGAACCCCTCACGTATCGCGGGCATCCTGTCTGAATTGTCCGAAACCCCACCCGAGGCGCGGCTTGAAGCCAATGCGCATCTGATTGCCAAGCATTTCGCCAGCGATCGCTATGAGGATATCCTTGCCAGCCTTGAAGCGGCCATGGATGATGGCGATGAATGGGCAGCGAAAGAGCGCGACACGCTCGGCACCAAGAGCCCGCAAACCTGCAAGGTGGCGCTTCGGCAATTGGCGGATAGCCTCGAGCTTGATGATTTCGCAGCCAATATGGTGATGGAATATCGCATCGGATCGCGCGTGCTGACGCGCCCGGATTTCGCCGAGGGCGTGCGCGCAGTGATCGTCGACAAAACCAATGATCCCAAATGGGATCCCGCGACGCCGCAAGAGGTCAGCGATGAATTGATCGAGAGCATCTTTGCTCCGCTGCCAGACAATGAGGAATGGAAACCCCTGAAATGACAGACAACGCGAGTTACGAAACCATCACCGTCGAAACCGACGCCCAGGGCACCAAAGGCGTCACGCTGATGACGCTCAACCGGCCCAAGGCGCTCAATGCGCTCAACACTCAGGTGCTCGATGAGCTGATCGATGCTTTCGCCAAATACCAGGCCGATGACAGCCAGCTCTGCGCGATCCTCACCGGCTCGGGCGACAAGGCGTTCGCGGCGGGCGCTGACATCAAGCAGATGCACGACAAGGCGGCGGCCGATTTCTATCTCGACGATTTCTTCTCGCCCTGGACCAGCGAAATCGTGAAGAAGACGCGCAAGCCGTGGATCGCCGCCGTCAACGGCTTTGCGCTGGGCGGCGGGTGCGAATTGGCGATGATGGCCGATTTCATCATCGCGTCGGACAACGCCAAATTCGGCCAGCCCGAGATCAAGCTTGGCGTCGCACCGGGCATGGGTGGTTCGCAGCGGCTGACCCGCGCGATCGGCAAGTCCAAGAGCATGGAAATGTGCCTCACCGGGCGGATGATGGGCGCAGAAGAGGCTGAGCGCTGCAACCTGATCGTGCGCGTGGTTCCGCAGGCGGATCTGATCACCGAGTGCCTCAAGACCGCTGCGAGCATCGCCGCAATGCCGCCCATGGCGACAATCGCAAACAAGGAAATGGTCAATTCGGCCTTCGAGATGACGCTCGACCAGGGCCTGATCGTCGAACGGCGGATCTTCCAGATCCTAACCGCAAGCGAGGACAAGGCCGAAGGCATGGCCGCGTTCATCGAGAAGCGCGAAGGTGTGTTTAAAGGGCGTTAGGTGCAACGCACCCAGCGCTCAATTCGGAGAAAGAACCATGAAAATCGCCTTTATCGGGCTCGGCAATATGGGCGGCGGGATGGCCGCAAACCTGGTCAAGGCGGGCCATGACGTGAGCGCGTTTGACTTGAGCGAAGACGCACTTGCAGCCGCCAAGGACGCCGGCTGTTCGACCTTCAGCAGCGCATCCGAAGCCTGCGCAGACGCCGAAGCGGTCGTCTCGATGCTGCCCAATGGTGCGATCGTCAAAGCGGTCTACACCAATGATGTGATCGGTCAGGCGCCGGCAGGCGCGGTCCTGCTCGATTGCTCGACCATTGATGTCGCGACAGCGCGCGAAGTGATCGCGGCCGCGCAGGACGCTGGCTATGACATGGTCGATGCCCCCGTCTCTGGCGGGATTGCCGCGGCCAATGGCGGGACGTTGACCTTTATGGTCGGCGGGACCGAAACCGCCTTCAACCGCGCCGAGCCGATCCTGGCAGCGATGGGCAAAGCCGTCATCCACGCCGGCGATGCAGGCAATGGCCAGGCCGCCAAGATCTGCAACAACATGCTGCTGGCGATCCATATGATCGGCACCTGTGAAGCCTTCCAGATGGCCGATAAGCTCGGCCTCGACGCGCAGACATTCTACGACATCTCTTCGGTCAGCTCGGGTCAGAATTGGTCGATGACGAGCTATTGCCCGGTGCCTGGCGTTGGCCCGCAAAGCCCGTCTGACAATGGTTACCAGGGCGGCTTTGCGGCGGCTCTGATGCTCAAGGATTTGCGCCTAGCGATGGAAGCCGCCGACAGCGCTGGAGCCACCACAGAGCTCGGCAAGCACGCTCAGGAACTGTATGAGAAGTTCGCTGCCGACAATGGCGGGCTCGACTTCTCGGCGATCATAAAGACGCTCTGATCTCAGCAAGAATCCCGTCAAGCCATTGGCGCGGCTCTGACCGGCGACCAATATCGGCGACAAATTCCTGTCCGCGCGCAACGCTGCGCAGGCGTTTGTGACCCTTACCGCCTCGGATCCAGCGATCCGCCCGATCATGGTAGGATAGACCACCGCGCTTGAGCCAGTCAGGACGATGCCACAGGCTCGGCGGCCCATCCGGCACCGTCAGCCGCAAGCCAGCGCTGGCCCGCGCGGCGGTGCGCCCCTCCCCGCGCCAGATCACATCATTGGCGCTGTGCATCGCCAAAGCATGCGGATGCGCCAATTCGATCAGCTCATCAGGCACGCTTTCGGCCAGCGGAAGCACTTCCTCGACCTTGAGATAGCCAAAGATGCGGTGGTGCGGTTCGCCGCTCGCTTCTTCGCAGAACAGGCCAAAGAACAGGAACACATCGCCGACGCCAACGCCTTGCCGTTCGAGATGGGTCTGCGCCGCGCTGTGCTGGCCAAACACGCAGGTCCCGTCATCGCAGAACATCGGATCGTGGTGGCACAGGTCTGACGCGCCCAGCTTGCCGCGACTGGCGCGCGCGGCATGCTCCCCCAGGCCGAGATCTCCGTAAGTCGTCTCACTCGCCGTCCCCGCCGGGATTGGCAGGCTCAGCGGCCGACCATCGACGATGGGCGAGGGTCCACCTCCTGCAGCGCTATCAAAGCCCTTGCGACTGAAGATGATCCGCATGAGGCGCTGTTCACCTCACGCTTCGGGTTCTTCCCACGCCAGCTTGGGCTTGCGCGCGGCCTGAGTCTCATCAAGCCGACGCCGAGGCGCATAATAAGGCGCTTGCTTGAGGCTTTCATCGCCCGCCAGCGCCCGCTCTGTGACCGAACGGAATGCGGTGATGAACTGATCCAGCGCGGCCTTGCTCTCAGTCTCGGTCGGCTCGACCAGCATCGCGCCATGGACCACCAGCGGGAAATAGACCGTCATCGGGTGATAGCCCTCGTCAATCAGCCCCTTGGCGAGATCGAGCGTCGAAAGATCGCCGCCAAAATCCTTATCGCCAAACAGCGCCTCGTGCATGCACGGGCCGCTATCGGCATAGGGCGCATGGAGAATATCCTCGAGGCTGCGCAGAATGTAATTGGCGTTGAGCACGGCGTCTTCAGCAACCTGCTTGAGCCCGTCAGCGCCGTGGCTGAGCATGTAGGTCAGCGCGCGCGTGAACATGCCCATCTGGCCGTGGAAAGCCGTCATCCGGCCAAAGCTTGGCCCGCGATGCTCGCGCGTTTCCTCTTCGACCAGCTCAAATCCGCTGCCATCCTGCTTCTGGCGCACCATCGGCAGCGGCGCATAATCCTTGAGCGCTTCGGAAAGCACCACCGGACCCGAACCGGGACCACCGCCGCCATGCGGAGTGGAGAAGGTCTTGTGCAGGTTGATATGCATCGCATCGACGCCCAAATCGCCCGGGCGCACCCGTCCGACGATGGCGTTAAAATTGGCACCATCGCAATAGACATAGCCGCCCACATCGTGGACCGCGTCGGCGATCTCGCGGAAGTCCTTTTCAAACAGGCCGCACGTATTGGGGTTGGTGATCATCACCGCCGCCACATCAGGGCCCAAACGCTCTTTCAGCGCATCGACATCAACGCGTCCGTCGGGAGTCGCCGGAATGTCCTCAACCCGGTAATTGGCGAAAGCGGCGGTGGCAGGATTGGTGCCATGCGCGCTTTCGGGCACCAGCACGACTTCGCGGGCATCGCCCTTCGCTTCATGCGCCGCACGAATGGCCAGAATGCCGCACAGCTCGCCATGCGCGCCGGCTTTGGGGCTCATCGCCACGCCGGGCATACCGGTGAGTTTCTTGAGCCATTCGCCAAGCTGATGGATCACTTCGAGCGCGCCCTGCACGCTCTGCTGGGGCGCCAGCGGGTGAATATCAGCAAAGCCGGGCAGCCGGGCCACTTTCTCGTTGAGCCGCGGATTGTGCTTCATCGTGCACGATCCCAGCGGGAAGAAGCCCAGATCAATGCCGTAGTTCTGGCGACTGAGCCTTGTGTAGTGACGCACCGATTCAGGCTCTGTCAGGCCGACCAGCCCGATTGGCTCGTCGCGCTCGAACCCGCCCAGCCGATTGGCGTGCGTTGGATCGATTTCGGGCAGATCAACGCCGGTGGTTTCGGCATGGCCAATCTCGAACAGCAATGGCTCTTCGAGCATCAGCGCGCGATTGCCAGTGGTTGTCGCAGGGCCGTTGTGGAGGCCGTCCTCGCTCGGTTCCATTGTGGGTTTCCAGCCGGATTTGTTGGGCGCGTTCATGACAGCACCTCCCCAAGCTCATTCGCCAGTGTCTCGATATCCTCGATCGTGGTGGTTTCGGTGACGGCGACGAGCAGTGCATCGCTCAAGCCATCAACACCGGGATAGAGGCGATCCAGCGCAACCCCACCCAGCACGCCGCGATCGGCCAGTGTGCGCACGATCTCGCGCGCCGGCTTGCCCCCCAATTGCAGCGTAAATTCGTTGAAGAACGCCGTATTGAGCACGCTCACGCCGGGAACCTGCGCCAGGCGATCAGCCGCGATGCAGGCGAGGCGATGGTTCTCCGCCGCCAGCTGGCGCAACCCCTTTTCGCCCAGCAAGGTCATGTGGACATTGAAGGCCAAAGCGCAGAGGCCCGAATTGGTGCAGATGTTCGAGGTCGCCTTTTCGCGGCGAATATGCTGCTCGCGGGTGGAAAGCGTCAGCACGAAGCCGCGCTTGCCCTCAGCATCTACGGTCTCGCCGCAAAGCCGTCCGGGCATTTGGCGCACATGTTTGGGATTGCGCACCGCGAACAGGCCCAGATAGGGCCCGCCAAATTGCAGTCCGACGCCGATCGACTGGCCTTCGCCCACGACGATATCGGCACCCATCTCACCCGGAGATTTGATCGCACCCAGTGCGACCGGCTCGGTGTTCACCACCACCAGCAAGGCGCCCTTGGCATGGGTCGCTTCGGCCAGTTCACCGAGATCGGGAATACGGCCCAGAATATCGGGATATTGCACGACGACGCAGGCAGTCTCGTCATCGATCCGGCTGATCAATCCCGAATTGTCAGGCTCTGGCTGGATCGCGGGGAGCGCTTCGGCGATCGTGTCGCCGGTGAATTGCGCCATGGTCTTCACAACCTTGGCATAATGCGGGTGCAGCGCGCCCGACAGCACGGCGCGTTTGCGGCGCGTCACGCGGGTGGCCATCGCCACCGCCTCCCAGCACGCCGTAGAGCCGTCATAGAGCGACGCATTGGCGACCGCGCAGCCATAGAGCCGCGCGACCTGGGTTTGGAACTCAAACAGCATTTGCAGCGTGCCCTGCGCGATTTCGGGCTGGTAGGGCGTGTAAGCAGTCAGAAATTCGCCGCGCTGGATCACCGTGTCGACGCTGGCTGGAACGTGGTGGCGATAGGCGCCTGCACCGAGGAAGAAGGGCGCAGATTCGGCAGCCAGATTCTTGTTCGCCAAGCCTTTCATATGCCGCTCAACCGCCATCTCGCTGGCATGCATTGGCAGGTCATGGATAGGGCCATCGAGCCGCGCCACTTCGGGAACGTCGACAAACAGATCATCGATCGACGACGCGCCGACGCGCTCAAGCATTTCGCTGCGATCGGTGTCAGTGAGGGGTAGGTAACGCATTGCTTTCTCCAAAAGCTCCTCCTCATCTGAGGAGGGGCCTCAAGGCATCACAAGTTCGCGACAAAGTCCTTGTAAGCGGCTTCGGTCATCAGCCCTTCAAGCTGGCTGTCATCCGAAATGGTCAGGCGGAAAAACCAGCCCTCTTCCTCGGGTGAGGAATTGACCAGCGCGGGGTCTTCTTCGAGCGCGCCATTGGCTTCGGTCACTTCGCCGCTGACGGGCGAGTAGACATCGCTGGCAGCCTTGACGCTCTCAACCACGGCGGCGTCACCACCCTTGTCGAGCATGGCACCCACTTGCGGCAATTCGACGAACACGATGTCGCCCAATTGCTCTTGCGCATAATCGGTGATGCCTACTGTGGCGGTGTCGCCTTCGACATCAATCCATTCGTGTTCATCGGTGAAATAACGCGGCATTCTATCAGCTCCCTCGATAATAGCGGTGCGGGACAAACGGCATGGGTGAAACTGTGGCGGAGAGGCGCTTGCCGCGCACTTCGCATTCGAGCGCGGTCCCCTCTTCAATGTGAGCGGCATCGACGTAGGCCATGGCGATGGGCTGGCCGAGCGTGGGCGAAAAGCCGCCGCTGGTGACCACGCCGACCTTGGTGTCGCCAGCATAGACATCCGCGCCTTCGCGCGCGGGCATGCGGCCATCGAGCTTGAGGCCGATGCGCTTTTGCGCCGGGCCGTTTTCGAAAATCGGCATGACCTTGTCGTGACCCAGCCAGCCGCCCGCTTCGCGGCGTTTCTTGCTCAAGGCGAAGGTCAGATCAGCGCTGACCGGATCGGTCTCGGCCGTGATGTCGTGGCCATAGAGCGGCAGGCCGGCTTCGAGCCGCAGACTGTCGCGCGCGCCCAAACCAGCGGGCTTTACGCGATCATCGCCGACCAGCGCATCAGCGAGCGCGACGATGTGATCCTGATGGACCGCGATCTCGAACCCGTCCTCGCCCGTATAGCCAGCGCGGCTGACCCACAGATGGGTGCCGTTCCATTCAAACAGACCCGCGGTCATGAACACCAGCTCACTGGTGCCGGGGATCAGCTGTTCGAGCACCTCGCCCGCTTTGGGGCCCTGCAGCGCGAGCAGGCCAAAATCATCGAAGTGATGCAAAGTGATTTCATCGGGCAAATGCTCACGCAGATGGCCGATATCGTCCCACTTGGTCGCGCCATTGACCACCAGCGCAATGCGCGGGCCAGCATTGGTGACCATCAGATCATCCAGAATGCCGCCATTCTCATCGACCAGCATCGAATAGCGCATCTTGTTGGGCTTGAGCGATGTGATCAGGCCGGGAAGAAGCTTTTCAAGCTCCGCGGCGGCCTGCGCGGTGGCTTCGGCGCTGTCTTCTGACGGGCCATGCACACCCAGCTGGCCCATATGCGACACGTCAAACAGGCTGGCGCTTTCGCGGGTCCAGTTGTGTTCGGCGACGATGCCTTCGTACTGGATCGGCATTTCATAGCCGGCAAAGGGGACCATCCGCCCCCCTTGCGCGCGGTGCCACGCATCGAGCGGCAGCGGATCCAGCGTCACGATCTCTTCTGGTGTGTCTTCGCTCACATTCAGTTCCCCGAGTCAGGTCTGCAGCGCTTCAGTGCGAAGCGCCGTCCCTGCCCCCTCTGTCGGGAAACCTGAGAGCTTAGCTGAGCATGGTCGCGACCGATGCCAGCCTTCCCCTTCGGTGGCGCAGAGCCTTTGCCCTGACGCGCTTTCCAGAGTGCCTGTTCCTCGCGCGGTCCATGTGCCTGAGAGTTTCCGGGGCGGTTGCTCCTTCGGCGCCTTATGCAGGGATGCCCTGCGCAGATCTCTCCCGCGAAAGATGCCAGAATCG
>Ga0207422_1002416_pt1 | contig 24659 bp, 20 predicted proteins | sample MarCyaLeptolynsp_FD_187757 | JGI IMG/M metagenome (GOLD analysis project Ga0207422, IMG submission 187757) | Marine cyanobacterial communities from Panama - species 1 Leptolyngbya sp. (SPAdes) | ecosystem: Environmental > Aquatic > Marine > Unclassified | place: Panama: Panama City | collected... | reverse complement strand
GATACTACAACCAGAATAAGGAGCTAAAAATTGTAAAGGAGCCGAATCTGAAGCGGTTGACGAAACAATTGTAGTATAATTAAAAGCATTGCTTTTATTTAAAGCAGAAACAATTTGAGCTACTGTAGATCTTTTTTGACCTACAGCAACATAAATACAAAATAATTTTAATGCACCTGAACCTTTTTCTTCTGAATCTAGTTCATGAGCAAAAGCTTGATTTAAAATTGTATCTATAGTAATAGCAGTTTTTCCGGTTTGTCTATCTCCAATAACTAACTCACGTTGACCTCTTCCAATAGGAACCATACTATCTACAGCTTTAATACCAGTTTGCATAGGCTCTCTAACAGATTGTCTTGGCATAATACCTGGTGCTTTTACTTCTACTCTTCTTTTTTCTAAATCCGATTCTGTAAAAGCTTTACCATCAATAGGTGTTCCTAAAGCATCTACTACTCTACCTAATAATAAACGACCTACATTAATATCAACAATATTTTCTGTACCTAAAACATAATTACCTTGTTGAACTTCTCTATCATTACCAAAAATAACAATACCAACAATATCTTTTTCTAAATTTAAAGCCATTCCTTTAATTTCACTAGGAAAAAAAACTACAAGCTCTCCTGCACGCACATCATCTAAACCACGTACTCTAGCAATACCATCTCCTACAGAGATAACTATACCAATATCTTTAAAATCAATTTCATTGTTTACATTAATATCTAAAAAAGTATTCTCTTCTAAATTATTTGAATTTATATAGCTTGTTGTAGACATCATATTATTTTGACAAAATAATAACGAACTTTTATTTTTATAAAAATTATTTTTAATATATAACATTTTTATTTATATTAAAACTTAAAAAGCAAATAAAATTAAAAAAGTAACCATTAAACCAAATAAAGCAATAGCTTCTGTTAATGCGAAACCTAAAATAGCATAAATAAATAATTGTTTTAATAAATAAGGATTTTTAGCATAAGCTAACATTAATCCAGCAAAAACTACACCAATACCTACTCCGGCACCACTTAAAGAAATAGCTGCAGCACCTCCACCTACTAATTTCATTACTTCTAAACCCATCTAAAAATTTTAAGATAAATTTAGGCTTAATAGGATTTGAACCTATAACTTATCCAGTATGAATGAAATGTTCTACCCTTGAACTATAAGCCTTCATTTATAGTTTACAAAAATTCTAATAATAATTAAATAATAAATATTTTAAAAAGTATTTTTTTTATACATATAAATTTAATAAAAGTTATTTATATACAATAATATGTATATTATTATTAGAAAACAATAAAGATATAATAAAAATTTTAATCGTATTAGTATAAATATACTCAATATTTCACAATACTTACATAATTTACCTATCAACGTATTATTATATTACAGATTAAAAAAAATTTGTTTTGAAGATTTTTTCTTTCTTATATGTTTTCAGAAATTATAAATTATTGACTTGGCTTCTTAGCTATGCTTTTGATAAAACAACTAATACACTAGAGGTCAACCCAACTTGGTCCTCTCGTACTAAAGTCAGAACTTCTCAATTTTTTAACATTTACGGTAGATAGGGACCAAACTGTCTTACGACGTTCTAAACCCAACTCATGTACCATTTTAATCGGCGAACAGCCGAACCCTTGGAATCTTTTTCAATTCCAGGATATGATAAGTCGACATCGAGGTGCCAAACAATCCCGTCGATATGGTCTCTTAAGGATTATAAGCCTGTTATCCCTGGCGTACCTTTTATCCGTTAATCGATAACTTTTCCACACAAAATTATCGGGACACTACGATCGACCTTTAAAAAAAGTCTCTGCTCGACTTGTATGTCTTACAGTCAGGCATACATATACCGTTAAATTCTAAAAATAATGTTTAAATTATTTAGAGTATACCTTTACACACCCCCGTTACATTTTAGGAGGCTATCTCCCCAATCAAACTAACTCTTATATACTGTCTCATTAATATGAATTATTTACAGATTAGTTTGAAAAAATATTCAAAGTGGTATTTCACTGTAGCAAAAAATACACGCTCCCACTTATACTACATAAAATATTTTTCACAAACAATATATAATCATAGTAAAGGTGCACAGGGTCTTTCCGTCTAGCCGTAAAATTTCTGCATTTTCACAGAAAATTCAATTTCACTGAGTTAATACTGGAGACAGCGGAAGAGTCATTACACCACTCATGCAGGTCGGTACTTATCCGACAAGGAATTTCGCTACCTTAGGACCGTCAGGAATACGGCCGCCGTTTATTAATATTTTAATCATAAGCTTTTAAACATTTTTTCTTATTTTTTAACACTGGGCAGGTGTCAGACCCTATACGTCATTTTACAATTTTGCAGAATCTTATGTTTTTACTAAACAGTTGCTCCTCCCATTTTATTGAACTTTTTCAATAAATAATGAAAAAGACTTCTTCTCCCGAAGTTACGAAGTTAATTTGCCGAGTTCCTTCAGTATTATTTTCTCACTCCATCTTAGTATACTCTACCCGTCTACTTGTGTTAGTTTCAGGTACGGTTTTATAATTTTTAATAACTTTTCCAGAACCTTTATTATTTTTAATACTCTAAATCAATAAAAAATAAAAAAAATAATAAAAATTGTCCTTTATTAAAAAATTTAATTAATTTTCAAAATTATTTTCATTAAATATTACAGTTTTGTAATACTCTTAGAAACCGAATAACTCATTATAAATTTATGAAAACCTTAGACTTACGATGACATTGATTTATTACAATGTTTTTTGTTACTTATGTCAGCATTATTTCTTTTGTTATCTTAAGTTTTTCTTTCAAAAAACCTTCAAAACCGCAATATACAAAATATTCTGCTACCGCATTTTATAATAAAATGCCTATCGCTTCGGTATATTTTTTAAAACTCCATAAAATTTTCGACACTAATAAACACTACTAGAACAATGATCTATTACGATTTCTTTAAAGGATGGCTGATTCCAAGCCTACCTATTGATTGTCACTATTTATTAACCGTCTTCCATACTTAAAAATAATTTAAAGACCTTAGCGAATAGTCTGGGCTGTTTCCCTCTTGATCATAAACCTTAACGCCAATGATCTGACTGCTATAAGAATTTTTTAATAATATTCGAAGTTTTTTTAATGTCAGTATAAATTAACGCAATTTACCATCAATTAAAAAGTGCTCTACCCTTATCAAAAATATTATAACGCTCTACCTCAATAGATTTCGCAGAAAACCAGATATTTCCAAATTTGATTAGCCTTTCACCCCTAATCACAAATTATCCCAGCATTTTGCAACATACTTGGGTTCAGTCTCTATATCAATTTCTTTATAACTTATAAAAAAATAATAATAACAACTTATTCATGATTAGATCATTTGGTTTCGGGTTTAATTTAAATAACTTAAAAAAACATTTTTGAAAATTCGATTTCACTACACCTATTTTTACAATAAATTAAGTTTGCTATTTAAATTAACTTGCTGACCCATTATGCAAAAGGTAAATTATAACTTTCATACAATCATAGTATAAAGCTCTAAATGTTTTGTAAGTATTCAATTTCAAGGTCTACTTTCACGTTCTTTATAGATTCTATTTCAAAATTCCCTCACGGTACTTTTTCACTATAAAATATAAAAAATTATTATTAAAATTAGAGGGTGGTACCCCTATATTCAAACATTTTTAAAAACATTTTACTTTTTTTTATTATTTACAATTAAAATTACAGGACTGTCACCTTAAATTGTGTACCTTTCCAGATAACTTCATTTTAATTTTATTAAATAAATTTTTCATTTTCACTCGCCATTACTCACGAAATCTCGGTTGATTTTTTTTAATCTAGATACTAAGATGTTTCAATTCTCTAGCTTTTTAATTTTTTAAATTTCTTCATAGAAATTCGTTAATTACAAAATTGTATATTCTAATAACGACTTTTCGCATAATATACGTCTAAATATATTTATTTTTATTTATCCATTAAATACTTTAATACTTTAAATTATTAATTTAATTTTTTTTCTAATAAAATATAATCATAACTCAAAATTTCTTGATTTACAAAACATAATCAATTGGTATTCATAATATCCCAATTTAAAAAATCTTTACTCTCCGATGTGTATAAAAATCTATAAACAGAAAAATAACGATTTCCTGAGTCACATAATCTATTAACTGCACTATAATTAATTTCTTCCCAATGTCCTTGAAAATCTTCAATAAAATATGCATTAGAATAAAAATTCTGAATCATATTTAAAGGTTCTATAATAGTATATTTTTTATTATCTATAATTTTACCATAATCCACATTAACCATTTCAAAAAACATTGTATTCAAATTATAAAAAGGATGTCGTAAAGAATTATATAAAGTTTCAAATGTACCCTGTTCTTGATTATAATAATAACTAATAAAAAAAATTAAAAATATATTAATTATAAATATAAAAAAAAATAATATCTGTATTACATGTTGTCTAAAATTATAAGAAGAAATATAGGTTTTAATTAACATAGGTTTTTCTTCTAAATCTTTCTCTTCTGAAAAAGACATTTTATTTATTAAACGAATATAATTGTAACCTGTTAATAATGATAATAATACAATGCAAAAAAATAAAAAAAATATTATATAAAAACTAAAAGGTACTACATCTAATATTAAATAAATTTTAAAAGAATAAATAAATTCAAAAAAAAATGATTTTAATGCGTATAATTTTATAATGAATCCTGGAAATGGTGGTAATCCTGCCATAGAAAATAATAAAAAGATTAATATAAATTTAAAAGATATTGGTAATTTTTTTAAATCACTAAAACTTTTTGGTGTTCTAAATAAAAAAACTTCTTTATTATTTATTTTATTTTTAAAAATTGCTGGTTGTATCAATAACACTAAAAAAAAACACAATAAAGTAAAAATATATACAACAGTATATAAAATAGACGCTTTTATACTATCTACAGTCATAGCAGATAAACATAAAAAAATAAATCCAGTATGAACTATAGAACTATAAGCTAAAAAACGTTTTATTTCTGTCTGGGCTAAAGATTGAATACCTCCGTACAAAATAGAAACAAATCCAAAAATAAATAAAAAAATTAAATATATTTGATTTAAAGACATAAAAAAGAATACATAATAAATTAATCTAAAAAAAATTGCAAAAAAACTTATTCTAACTATAGTTGCAAAAAATATTGTAACAATTAAAGGAGAACCTTGGTAAATATCTCCAATTCAAAAATGATAAGGTACTGAACCTAACTTCATTAAAAAAACAATAACCATAGATAATATCCCTAAAAATAAAGCAACATAAAATAGATTGAATTCCTGATTTGAATATTCATTTATTATAACAGTTATACTTTCTCTAATGTGATAAAAATTTGTATGTTTTGTCACAAAGTATACTAAAAAAGAACCAAAACCAAAAATACAAGAAAAAACACCACTAACTAAAAAATATTTTAAACCAGCTTCAACAGATAATCTATTATCTACACGTAAACCAGCTAAAATATATAAACATAAAGTTGTTCCTTCTAAAGCAACAAATAAAGATATTAAATCATAAGCAGAAATTAAATTTAATAAAAAAAAATGTGATATACTTGATATTAATAAAAAATTCTTTAAAAAATTTAAATTTTTATCAACAAATAAATTTGTTTTAAATTTAAATAATAAAAAATTTTCAGTATAAAATAAAACTAATAATACAAAAAAAAATAAGAAAGAACAAAAAACTAAAAATCCTTTAAAAAAAATACTAAAATAATCTACAATATATAAATTATTAAACAATAAACGACCTATAATAAAATCTTCAGAACAAAAGAAATTTCAAGAATAATTAACTAAAAAATTTTCTTCAAAAACCCTATTAAAAGAATTTTCATTTAAAAACTCTAAATTATAATTTCAATAAGATAATAGAGATTGAAGTCTTAAATGTTCTATACTAGATTTTATAAACAAAATTGAAAATCCTGGAGCAACAATGCTACCAATCAACATAAAAAATAAATAATTTATATCAAATTTTTTATTTTTTATGCTCATTAAAAATATTATAAATAAAAATAATAAAAAATAAGTAATTTCAGGCATGTAATATAAAAAAAATTGTTTAAAAGATATATCATAATTATTATAAAAATATCATTTAGTTTCTGCTCTATAATAAAAATCTCAAACTACATTATATACTGAACTGAAATCTAATGCACTTTTTTTTTCCATAAGATTAACAGAATTCAAATTATTTTTAAAAATACTTATTTTTTCCTCTAAATTTTCATTATTTTCTAAATATGAAAAAATAGGAAATAGATGTATGGGTTGTTTTATAAAATTTTTTAAATAACTAATATTTTTATTTTTTTTTAGAAAAATCATGAATATTAAATAAAATTAATATTAGCGGTAGTTGGATTCGAACCGACACTACATGGGACATGAGCCCATTGGGCTACCTATTGCCCTATACCGCAAAAATTAACCTCTTAAATTGCTTAAGTAACGTAAACTAATACTTTTATTTATGTGATAAAAATTTACTAATAAAGCTAATCCTATAGCAGTTTCTGCAGCAGCTATAGAAAGTACTGCAATTGCAAATACTAAACCTATTGGATCAGAAAAAAGTATATATGTACTTAAAAAACATACACCAATTCCTAATCACATTAACTCTATACACATTAAAAAAATAATAACACGTTCTAAACTATAAACAATTCCAAATAATCCTATCAAAAAAATAGAAATACCAATATATATTAAAAAATTTACTTTGAAAAAAAAATTTCCAAATATGTATAATTCATTAAAATTTAAAAACATTTTTATTAATTTTTTATTATTATTGCTTTCATTACAATAATTTAATAATCTTAAATAAATTAATTAAAACTTTATAAATGAAAAATAATTTTAAATATTATTTTATATTTTTCTCCAGCTACAGGTTCACCTACAGCTACCATGTTACGACTTCGCACCGATAATCAATTTTAACATCGTTTTATTTATTATATAAATTTTTTTAATTACATATAATTACTTTCAAACTTCAATTAAAACTAACTTTCAGCGCGTGACGGGCGGTATGTACTGAATTTGATTACGTTTTCACCGTAACGTTCTTATTTACGATTACTGGCGATTCCGACTTCATATTTTCGAGTTGCAGAAAACAATCCATATTACGAAAAAATTTAAAGATTCGCTCTATTTTACAAAATTAGCTTCTTTTTGTTATTTTCATTGTAGCACATCTGTAGCCCAGTTCATAAGGGTCATGAGGACTTGGCGTGATCCTCTCTTTCATTTGGTGTTCGATAATATTTTATCAAATACCAACTATATTTTTAATGTACTTTATAAATTTAAGATTATTTAAATCTAGTAATTAAAAAAAAGGGTCTCGTCATTATTTTAGGAATTAACCTAGAATCTCACGACATAGACTTACGACAGCCATGCAACCCTGTATGTTATTTCGATATTATAAAATTAATCATAATATATTAACTATGTCAAGAACTGGTAAGGTTTTGCGCGGATTATCGCATTAAACGACATGCTCCACCGCATGGACAAATCCCCGTCAAATCTTTTAAGTTTCAATCTTGCGATCGTACTTCCCAGGCGGAATGTTTAACGTGTTAACTAAAATGCTGAAATTAAGTATTCCAACATTGAACATTCATCGTTTACGGTATGGACTAACAGGGTCCCTAATCCTGCTCGCTCCCCACACTTCCGTGCCTCAATGTCAGTGTAGATCCAGATAATAGCCTTCGCAATTTAACATTCCTCTTAAGATTTGAATTTTACCTCTCTCCTTAAGAATTCTACTATCCTCTCTCTAACTCAAAGTTTCAAAAATACTACATGTATTACTAACATTTTAAATTAGTCTTTAACAATAAGTTTTTAAAACCATCTACGCACCCTTCACGCCCAATAATGATGAATAACGCTGGCCCCCCCAGTATTACCGCGGCTGCTGGCACTGTGTAAGTTTGCCGGGACTTCCTACTGTAAATTATATCATTATTATTTTATTACTGAAAGAGTTTTACAACTTATCAATTTTCTGTTCACTCATGAAATATTGCTGGATCAAGCTTTCGCTCATTGTCCAAGATTCCCCACTGCAGCCTCACCTAAATGAGTTTGGACCTTATCTCAGTTCCAATGTGGCTGATCATCCTTTCAGATCAGCTAAAGATCAAAGGCTTGGTAAGCCTTTACCTTACCAACTACCTAATCCTATATAAGCTTATCCAAAAACGATTTTAATCTTTTATTTATTTATTCGGAATTTCTTATTCCGAATTTTTGGGTAAATTCTCATATTTTACGCACCCGTTCGCTACAAAATAAATTTATATTATTTTGTTCAACTTGCATGTGTAAAGCATATTTCTAGCGTTCATTCTGAGCCAGGATCGAACTCATTCTTAAATTTTTCGAAAAATACAATTTTTCAAAACAACTTGAAAAACTCCAATTTATTTATTTTTAATAAAAATAAAATTAATTCTATTTTATATAATTTTTACTTTATTTATATAATTTAAATATTTATATTTCTTTAAACTTTAATTCCAGTAATTAATTAATATCCCTTAAAGTAATAACTTTATTTTTTTTTGTATTTATTTGATGAGAATGGTATTGCTGTTTTAATGTATCTTTTTTTTTGAATGTTAAAATAATAGGTGCTATTATACTTACCAATAAAATCATACCACACATTAAAAAAATATAAAAATACTTAGTATAAAATACTAAACCCAAACTCTCTAAGTCATTAATATATGAATTAATATTAAAGAATTGATTAAAAAAAATATCATTATATAAATCATTATAACCTAAGTTATAAAAATAATGTGGATAATCTTCATTTAACATACTAAATCAAGATAATTCATCAGAATTTATTTGATACACAAAAAATAAAATATTACTATTATAAAATTTAATAAATCCTATTGATAATAATAAATAAAAAAAAATGAATAACTTATTAGAATTATTTTTTTTTAATTTATATTCAGAAACTTTTTCAAATTTCAACATCATTATTACAAATAAAAATAAAACAGCAATTGCTCCTACATATATTATAATATATAATAAAGCAAAAAATTCTAATTTAAATAAAAGTAATAAAATACTTGTATAAGTATATGTTGCAATTAAAGAGATTAAAGAATATACAGGATTTTTAGAAAAAATTACTTGAGTTGTTAGAAATATTAAAAAAGAAAATAATAAAAAAAGACAAAAAAATTTTAATGATAATATATCGTTAAAATTTTCTTGTAATAAATAAACTATATCAAATTTATCATCTGTAAAACGAATAGTCAAATAATTATTATTAAACTCTAAATTAAAAAATGTAAAAATAAATTCTAACATTTTATGCAAAGGTTCTGGCTTAAAAAAAAAAATTATATAAAAAAAACTAAAAATTAGCAATATAAAAACATAAAAAGTTAATAAAAAACTTAATATTTCTAATTTTTTAAAATATTCTAAAAGATATTTAAATAAAATTATGTAAAAAACATAAAAAATATTACATAAAAAAAATATTAAAATATTAAAAAAAATAGGAAATTTAAATAGAATTAAATTTAATGATATTAAAAAAAAAAAAGAAACGAGAAGAAAAATTTTAAATTCTTCGTATATTTTATTTGAATTAACTAAATTATTATAATTGAAGATATAAAAATCTGATATACTTGTTTTGTTTATTTTTTTATTTTTAATCATGCTTTAAAAACTTTAAACCTGTTGGTCTAAGGTAGGTAAAGAAAAAAAACTATTAAAAGGAGATTTGCACCAATAAGAAAAAGATTCTAAATCTACAGCTTCTACAGTTATAGGCATAAATGCATGATTTGTTCCACAAATTTCAGAACATTGCCCATAAAAGAAACCTTCTCTTTTAATAAATAATGATGTTTGATTTAATCTTCCTGGACATGCATCTAATTTAATACCTAAAGAAGGAACTGCTCAACTATGCAAAACATCTAAAGATGTAATTAAAAAACGAATTCAAGATCCATAAGGCAAAATAACATTTGTATCTGTTGCTAATAAACGATAATAACCAAAACTTAAATCTTCCGTATTAACCATGTTACTATTAAATTGATAATTTTTATAAAAATAAATGAAGCAAAAAAAGGGGCTCCCAAGAAATAAAAAAAGCTCAATAGTACCAAGTAAAGGAGAAAGTTCAGCTAAAACGTAATTAATTAATAAATATATACAATATAAACTTGGTATACTTGCAATAGCATAAAGAAATAAAAAAGTTGACCAAGATATAATATTTAAAGTTATTAAAAAATTCATTTTAAATTTTTCTAGTTGTGTAGGATTAACATAATACGATTTTAAAAATTTTATATAATCAGTAGGTCATAAAAAAAAATATTTTAACATAATAAAAAAATTTTAAAGCTATATATATATATATATAAACAGAAAAGATAAAGTTAGTTTTTTTCTCTCACTAAAGGTTTAATTAAAATATTTTTTAATTATTTTTTTAAAAGAAAAAATACCCAAAAGTGGAATTGAACCACTACACAAGGATTTTCAGTCCTCTGCTCTAACCATTTGAGCTATTTGGATAAAAACAAGTGGAGAGAGACTCGAACTCTCATCAATTGATTTTGGAGACCAACACTCTACCAATTAAGCTATCCACTTATTTTTGTTTGGTAAGAAAGGGAATCGAACCCCTGACATTTAGATTATGATTCTAACGTTCTAACCAACTGAACTATCCTACCAAACTTTAGTTTTATCTACTGTATACATAGCCGAAGTATATTTTCATGGAGTTCACACTAATCTATTTGAAACTTTTAATATATGACTTAAAAAATATCTTGTTCTTCTAAAATTAGGAAAATGTCTGGTATTTATTTTCTCTAATTTAAAAAAGAATAAAGAATAGCCTGTAAATACACGTTTTTTTCAAATTCAAACACATACTTTTTTAATTAGACTTATTGGCCACCAAAAAAAGTTAAAATTAGAATCCCATCTATTACAATACGGAATAAAAACTATAAAATATAAAAAATGGGCGTGAAAACACATGTAACCTAATTCTGTATAGGGATATTCTACTGGTTGTGCACCCAATCAACCAAGCAATAGAAAGTTGCATACAAAACTCCAGAAGGTAATTTTGTACCTTGCTCGAAATAAAGAACTTTTTAGATATACCGGATTTATAAATAAAACAAATAAAACTAAAATAGAACCTAACATAGCAATAACACCATTAAGCTTATTAGGAATAGAACGCAATATAGCATAAAAAGGTAAAAAATACCATTCAGGTACTATATGTGTAGGTGTAACCATTGGATTTGCTTTAATATAATTATCTGGATGTCCTAAAAAATTAGGTATAAAAAATACAAAATATGAAAAAAACATTACAAATAATAAAAAACCAAATAAATCTTTATGATATAAATAAGGATAAAAAGGTACTTTAAAATGATGATCAAAACCTAAAGGATTATTAGAACCATCTAAATGTAAAAGAATTAAATGTAATGCAACTAAAGCTACTATTATAAAAGGTAATAAATAATGTAAACTAAAAAATCTATTTAGTGTTGCATTATCTACAGAAAAACCTCCTCATAATCAGTGAACAATATCTTCACCTATAAAAGGAACTACTGTAACTAAATTTGTTATTACTGTAGCACCTCAAAAACTCATTTGTCCTCAAGGTAATACATAACCTATAAAACCAGTACCCATCATTAATAAAAAAATAACTATTCCTGATGCAAATAATAATCTTCTAGGATATAAATAAGAGCCATAATAAATATTACGACCTATATGAATATACACTACTATAAAAAACATAGATGCACCATTAGAATGTGTATATCTTAACAACCATCCGTAATTAACATCACGCATAATGTGTTCTACACTATCAAAAGCTAAATCTATATGAGGTGTATAATGCATTGCTAAAAAAATTCCTGTAACTAATTGAATGACTAAACATATTCCTGCTAAAGACCCAAATCCTCAAAGATAACTAATGTTACCTGCTGTAGGATAATCTATTAATTCTTGTTTAATTATTGGAAAAATTGGAGAAGTTCTTAATACTGTTTCTTTCATAAAAAAATATAAAATATTCCGGGGATGATGGGAATTGAACCCACATCACTAGCTCGACAAGCTAAAGCTCTAACCATTAAGCTACATCCCCGGAATTAAAAAATAAAGGCTAAATAACATAATGGTTAATGTGTTGAATTGCAAATTCAATAATAGTGGTTCGATTCCACTTTTAGCCTAAAAAAAGCCTTAGTGGTGAAATTGGTAGACACGCTAGATTTAGGTTCTAGTCTTATAATGTAAGGTAGGAGTTCAAGTCTCCTCTAAGGTATAATAAAAATACTTTCATGGTGGAATTGGCAGACACGGTAAACTCAAAATTTATTGCTTTAAATAGCGTACTGGTTCAAATCCAGTTGAAAGTATTATTAAAATTGTGAAAAAGATTGTATTTTTATTGACTTCATAAAGAAAAAAATACGTTCAGAATTTATTTTTTTTTTTAGGTAAAAAAAATTTTTATTAAAGTTTAATTTATTTATAAAATTTAAAATATTAAAAAAAAAATTATTTTTAATATAATTTATTCATATTAATTTAATAAAATTTTTATTATTATTTTTAAATTCTTGTAAATTTTGTAAATAATCATCTAAAAATACATTTAGAGAAGTAATTAAAGAATTCCCCCGTAGTTTTAAAATGAAAATACTTAAATTAAAAAAATTTTTTAAAAGAAAAAAGAAAAAAAAACCAAACAAAAGAATTAACCAAAAAACTTGTGGAAAGAATGTGGAAAAATCCATTTGTGGCATATTATCAATCTAAGGCTCCCTGACGTCATTCAAATATAAAACCTATCCCTAATAAAATAAGAAATAGTAACATATTTAAAAAACCAATTATACCTAAAACAGATAAGCAAATAGCTCAAGGAAATAAAAATGCAATTTCTAAATCAAATATAATAAATAGTATTGCAATTAAATAAAAATGAATTTCAAATTTTATTCGAGCGTCTTCAAATGGATCAAAACCACATTCATATGCTGATATTTTCTCTATATCTTTTGTTTTTGAAAAAAATATAGAAAGTATTTTTGTTAAAAATAACATAATAAATACCAAACATAGAGCAACAAAAAAAAATATAAATATATTGATATAATTTATAGTATACATATTTTAATTAAATAATTAATGTAAATGAATAACATCGTTTAAATAAATACAAACTAAAACTGTAAATACATATGCTTGCAAAAAAGCAATTGCAATTTCTAAACCAGTAACTAAAAAAATAATTATAAGCGGAAAAATACCAACAAATAATCATATTCCCAAAGCTAAAAACATACTTCAACAAAATCATGCTAAAATATTTAATAATGTATGTCCGGCCATCATATTAGCAAATAATCGAATAGATAAACTAAATACTCTAGCGAAGTAAGATATAATTTCTATTGTTACAATAAAAGGCATAATTACTAAAGGAGCTCCTTCTGGTAAAAATAAGCCAAAAAAATGTAATCTATGTTTAACAAAACCAATAAAAGTAACACCAAAAAAAAATATTAATGCTATTGAAAATGTAAAAATAAATTGACTTGTAACAGTAAATGCATAAGGAATCATTCCTAATATATTAGATAAAAATAAGAATAAAAATAAAAAGAATATTAAATATATATAATTAAGGTATTGTTTCCCAATATTTTCTACAATTAACATTCTAGAAAAAACAAAAAAATTATTTATCATTAAAAATATTTTTCTTGATATAATTAAACATATTGTAGAAAAAAAGTATAATAATAAAGTAGCTAAAATAAAAATAATTAAAACAAATAACGTAGAATTGGTTATCGAAAAATAAAAATTATGTAAATTTAAAGGTATTATATTAATTAATTCGAACTGTTCTAAAGGTGAATAAAAAATTTTACTTAATATCATAAAAACGTAAAGTTTTAAAAACAGAATACTCTATACTTTCAATAGCAATTTGAGGTGATAAACCAAAAAGTAAAGTTAAATAAGCTAAAATTACTAATATAAAAAAATCTCTTGCAGATAAATCTTTAAATTTTTTAATATATTGTGTTTTTAAAGTACCAAAAATAACTCTATTATATAATAAAATCATATATGCAACTGTAAATACACCACATAAAGCACATAAAGCCGCTGCAAAAGTATTTACAGAAAATATTCCAATAGTTACTAAAAATTCTCCAACAAAAATACATAATCCGGGTAAACCCATATTTGCAATTGTAAAAAAAAAAAAAAAGAAAGAAAATAATGGCATTACTTGATTCAATCCTCCATAATATTTTATTAAACGTGTTCCATATATATCATATAAAATACCCACTAACAAAAATAAAGCACTAGATACTAATCCATGTCCTAACATTAATAAAATACCACCTAAAACACCATAATAATTTAAAGAGAAAATACCTAACATAGCGTAACTCATATGCGCTACTGAAGAATATGCAATTATACGCTTCATATCTACTTGTCTTATTGTAGTTAAAGAAGCATAAACAATTCCAATAACACATAAAGTTATTGCTAGAGGTAAAAAATATTTTGTAGCATCTGTAAATATTGGTAAAACAAATCTTAAAAAGCCATAACCTCCTAATTTTAATAGTAAACCCGCTAAGATTATAGAACCAATTGTTGGTGCCTCTACGTGAGCTTCTGGAAGTCATATATGAAAAGGTCATAAAGGAACTTTAATAGCAAAACCAAAAAAGAATAAAATTCATAAAATTTTTTGAGTATTTAAATTATAATTAAATACATATGAATTATATCAACTTGTACTACCAACAGTTAAGTATATAATTAAAATACCTATTAACATAAACAAAGACCCAAAAAAAGCATAAAATAAAAAATAATTTGCTGCTTTCATTCGTCTTGTACGCGACCCTCAAATACCTATTATTAAAAACATAGGAATTAAAATAGCTTCAAAAAAAATATAAAAAATTAAAAAATCTAAAACTAAAAAAGAAATTAAAATAAAAAATTCTAAAATTAAAAATAAAGTAAAAAATAATCTAACTTTTTTTGTTATATTTATGGCTAATAATGAACAAAAAGAAAAAACAAAAGTTGTTAAAATTACTAAAAATAAAGATATCCCATCAATACCTAGTACTAAAAAAAAATCTTCTTTAAAATAGAAGAAATTTGGTCCTTTTATATATATAAAATCTGAATGATTTATATTTTCTAAATAATTTTTTCATATATCGCAAGATAATATAAAAATTATTGTAGTAATTATCGTAGTTAAATACCCATAATAGATTTGTTTTTTAATATACGGTATCCATAATAAAAGAATACCTCCTAATAATATAATAAATATTGTGTTTAATATAGTTTCAATATACATAAATAAAATAATCTCATTTAATTATAGCACGTTTTTCAGTACTCCTTTAGGCAGATAATGGGAATCGAACCCACGACCAGAAGAACCACAATCTCACACTCTACCCCTGAGTTATACCTGCCGTAACTTATAATTATTTAATTATAGAAAAATTTTTTTTATAATTTAATAAATATAAATTTCTAATAAAATTTATTCTTATTAAAACATAGTATCTTAACATATGATTTATAAGTTTTATATAAATTTTATTAATATCATTTAAATAATTTAATTCATTTTTTAATAATTTAAATCTATTTAAATCTAAAAATAAATTATTATTTAATATAAGTCCTAAAATAATTATATTATTTTTAGACTTTGAAATATTTTGTATAAAATCTTTAAAATTTATATCAGATAATAAACCATAACTAAAATAACATTGACTTGTTAATATTTTTTTTAATTTAATATCATTTTGATAAAATTTCAAAAATGTATTTTTTTTTAATCAGATAGTATATATATTTGATTTCGCTAATATATATATAAAATCTTTTAATGACAATGTACGAAGATTTCAAAAAAAAAAAAAATTATTATTTTTTAATACTTTTTGTAAATTAATTATATAGTTTTTTTTTTTATATATTCAAAAATTCATTTAAATTTAACGATCTACTTCACCAAACACAATATCTTGTGTACCAATAATTGCAACAACATCAGCTAAATAGTGATTTTTTGCCATAAAATCAATTCCCTGTAAGTGAGCAAAACCTGGTGCTTTAATTTTACAACGATATGGTCTATTCGAACCATCCGAAATTAAAAAAACACCAAATTCTCCTTTAGGTGCTTCAACCCCTACATAACATTTACCTTTAGGCACATAAAACCCTTCACTATATAATTTAAAATGATGTATTAAACCTTCCATCGATTTTTTCATAATTTTTCTCGAAGGTGGTGTTATTTTTTTATCATCTAGCTTAATATGCCCCTGTGGTATTGCTGATATACATTGTAATATTATATGAATACTTTGACGCATTTCTTCAATACGTATTAAATATCTGTCGTAACAATCACCGTTACTACCAACAGGAACTTTAAAATCTAAATCACGATATATTTCATAAGGTTGTGTTTTTCGTAAATCCCAAAAAATACCAGAACCTCTTAACATAACTCCACTAAAACCTCAATTTAAAGCTTCTTGTTTTGTAACAACACCAATACCAGATAATCTTTGTTTTCAAATACGATTTTCTGTTAATAATTCTTCAATTTCATCAATACGAGAATTAAATGATTTGGCAAAAATATAAATATCATCTAATAAACCTAAAGGTAAATCTTGATGTACACCGCCGGGACGAATATATGCTGCATGCATACGTGCTCCAGAAACTCTTTCATAAAATTCCATTAATTTTTCCCTTTCTTCAAAGGCTCATAAAAAAGGTGTAAATGCTCCGACATCCAAAGCATGTGTAGTCAAAGCTAATAAATGATTTAATATTCTTGTAATTTCTAAAAAAATTACTCTTATATACTGTGCTCTTAAAGGTACAGTTGAGTTCAATAATTTTTCAACAGCTAAAGAATAACCATGTTCTTGAGCCATCATTGATACATAATCTAATCTATCAAAATATGGTAATGCTTGTAAATATGTTTTTTGTTCTATTAATTTTTCTGTTCCTCGATGTAATAAACCTATATGTGGATCTGCTCTTTCTACAACCTCGCCATTTAATTGTAAAACTAAACGTAACACTCCGTGTGCGGACGGATGTTGTGGGCCAAAATTTATATTAAATGTTTTAAATTTTTTAATATTAGTTACCATTATTTAATTAAAAAAATATATACTTTATTTTAAATAAAAAATATAAATGTTTATAAACATAATTGGGGTAGCAGGATTCGAACCTGCGAAATCACGATATCAAAAACCGTTGCCTTACCAGCTTGGCTATACCCCAGAAGTTAGAGAATTATTTATCAATATTACTTTAGTTTTTACAGGTAATTTTTTTTGAGCTTTTTTTAATAATTCTTCAATAACTTGGTAATTATTTCCTTCAATTTCGAATAATATCATACCTACGTGTACTTTAAATATTTCTGTAACAGGATCCCCTTTACCTTTACCCATTCTTTTATCACCTAGTTTTAAAGTAACAGGAATTTTAGGGTTAATTCTTATTCATATTTTTGCTATTTTTTTTAAATGTCTAGATAAAACACGTCTTGTTGACTCTAAATGTTTAAAACTTACATAACCGTTTTCTAAACTTTTTAAACCAATTGTACCAAAAACTATTTTTGAATTCTTATTATTTCTACTTTTATATAAACCTTTTATAGGATTTTTTTGATGTTTTATATATTTTAATTTTAATAAATCCATACTTTTATACCTAAAACTCCTGCAAATGTTCTACAATTTTTATAAGTATAACTTATTGGGGTATCAAATGTTTGCATAGGTAATTGTTTATCTCCATGAGTATTATATACAAAAACTTGTTTTACTGCACGCATATCTCCTCCAATTTTTCCTTTTATTTGAATTTTTAAACATCTAGAACGTATTTGATTTCCTTTTTCATCTTTATAGGGTATTTGTTTAAAAATATAATTTATATATTTATAAAAAAAATTTAACACTACAGAAATTTTTTTATGATATTTTAATTCTTTTTCAAAAACTTTTGCAATTAAATAACTATTTCTAAAAAGAATTCCAGTACACAAATAAAATAAAGAAACATCTAAATTTCTCGATAAAGATTTTTGTTCTCTAGGAAAGGATTTTAATAATTCTCTAATTAAACCTCATAATTCAGAATTTTTAATAAAAACCTGAGTATCTGCGATATTTATCATATGTATTTTTACAGGATAATCTAAATAAGTTTGTAAATTATTTTCTAACTTACTTTTTATTTTTTTAACTGTTTTATATCTATGTAATCAATCTTTTCGATATTTAGTTACAAAAAATTCTAGATATCTTTTATTATAAAAAATACGAGATAATATTGGCAATTTTTTTAATTTTTTAGGATTAATTTTTTTTTTAATCTTATGTTGAGGCATATGCTTTTCTGGATCAAATAATGTATATGTAGGAGGGAAAGGTACTTTTAAAAATTGTACCATATATGGTAAATAATATCAATTTGGTCTTAAACTTTTTTCAAAAAAAACTTTATATATATAAGGTTTTTTATAAATATAGTTCATTAATAATATTATATGGTAAACATTTCTTTTTTTTATTATTTGATAAGAAAAACATCAAAACCGTATATTTTTATTTAAAAAATTATTTAAATAGCGTTCAATTGTTATACTTCTTTTTAAATTTTTTTCATAATTTAAATTACCAAAATCTGAAATTCATTCTTGACTAATTCCTAATCTATTTCCTAAAGCATGTCCAGGACGACTCATTTTATTTATTATAATATAATATTAATATTATCGGATAAGGAGGGATTCGAACCCCCGGTATCTTTTAAATACATTTGTTTTCAAAACAAACACTTTCGACCACTCAGTCACTTATCCAATAACTATATATATTATTTCATTTATTTTTTAATTCGTTTTACTTTTTTTCTAAAACAACCATTATGAGCTACACCAGAACAATCTTTTATATTTCTAATAAATATTTTATATTCTTGTAACCCTTGGACTAAATTTACAATATCTAACTTACCGCTAATATTATAAAAATCAATGTCCAATGCATATATTTGCTTATTGTTTAAAGCATATCCTAAAATTTCACCTAACAAAATATTTGCAATGCTAACTGAACGTTTTCTTAGAAAAAAAAATTTTAATCCTCCACTAGAATAAAAAATATATTTATTCATGGGATCAATTAAAATGATAAAAAGGTTATTTCGAGTAACTTTAAAAACTAATTTATATACAGGTACTTTTAACAATTTATTTTTAAATTTATTTTTTTGTTTATATTTCTGTTTAATGATCTTAAAAAACTATTTATTAGAAATAAAATATTTATTTTATTACTACTTCTTATCAATAATCCTTACAACTATAATTATTTATAGCTATAGCTATGAAAATTTATATATTTTTTCAAAAATGCTTATAAATTTAAATAAAAATAAATTTGAATTTATTTTTACAAATTTATTTGAAGTCGTTGAAACTTATATTATTTTTAGTATTTTTTGTTCAACTTTCATAAATTTATTCTTTTTTTTTTTTTTATCTTATAAATTTATTAATAAAGGTTTATTTTTATACGAAAAAACTAAATTATTTTTTTTTATTAACATTTTTTTATGTATTTTTATTTTAACAAATTATATTCTATACCAATATTTTTTTGAAATTTTTTTTAATTTTTTCTTCAATTTTCAAGTAAATAATATAAATAAAAATTATAATATAAATTTACAATTAAAATTAAATAGTTATATTAAAACATTTATAAAAACAATAATATATTCTAATTTAATAATTTGTTTACCTTTTATTAATATATTTATAAATGTAAATATAAAAAAATATAAAAAAATAATTTATTTTATTCTTTTAATTATTATCGCAATTATAACTCCTCCAGATATATTTTCATTAATCATAATAATACTCCCTTTATTTTTTTTTATAGAATTTACAATTTTTTTTAATATTTTAAAAAAAATTTACGATAAAAATTAAGTTTTTGGGAAGAATGGGATTCGAACCCATGATAGCTTTTAACTAATAGATTTACAATCTATCACCTTAACCAACTCAGTCATCTTCCCATATAAAAAAGAATCATTATGAAAAATTTTTATACTTTTAGAAAAAAAGAATTTATTAATTTAATATTATTTAATAACATTCTGGAATGTTTTGGTCCAATATTTGCAATAAAAGGTGCAAAAGGGCCTTCATATTTTTTTTCTTTTTTACCTTTTACCATTTTTTTAACATAATTTTTAAGCTCGTATTTATTTTTACCCATTAATCCTAAACGAACATTTTCATCAAATTCAATTTCATCAGATCCAAAAAAAATTGATGGATAGCTATTTGCTAATAATACATAATTATTTAATGGATTATATAAATATACTCCAGTTAATAATCTATTCTTAACTTGCAAATAAGGCATTTCTACTAATTTTTTTTTATACGAATGCATTCATAAATGTATTTTTTTTTCATCTTTAATAATTTCTTTTATATACCATTTTTTATCTAAAGATATAACATCATTTTCTTTAATAATATAATTACTAAAAATAATTTTTTTTCCATTTACTCGAACAAATCCATGACGTATTATTTGCTTTGCTTCTATTATATTTTGAATAAGATTCATTCTATATAAAACTATAGATAATCTATTCTCTAAATTATTTATAAAATTTAAAATTTTATGTTTTTTATATTTAGATTTATAATAAATTTTGTAAAAAATATTATTTTTAAGATACCCATAAAAAAATCTAAAAACTCTTTTTAAATTAAATAAATTAGAAGCATGTCATTCAACATCTCAACAATTTGTAGTATCCAATTCATATAATGTTTGATATAAATCATAAAAATCTTCTGATGATCTTTCAAATTGACCCATACGATTTCTATATTGAACTATTGTCTTAAAACGTTTTCTACGAATTAATCTTTGATTTTTAAGATTAGCTAAAGCTTCTTCTTCTAAAGGATTCTGTTGTTTTCTATGTTTAAAAATATCTTGAAACTTTCTATATAATTCAAGACCTTTTTCTTTATCTTCCTTACTTAATCTTACAATAGAACTTATAATAGTTTCTATTTGTTGATAAAAAATTTTACGTCTACGTTTTTTAAAATCTTTTAATAACGTTCTTTGTTCTTTTTCTCTTAATTTAATTTCACGGCGTTTTTCATGAATTGGAGCTCAATATTTCGCTTTAAGAGATTTAGAAAATTTAGCATCAGGTCATTTTGAACAAGCTTTATTATATTTTTTTTTAAGTTCCGCAACTTCTAATTTTAATATTTTTATAGCAATAGCTGAAATGTTTGTAATTTTTTTAGTTTTCATTATTTATAAATAAAGATTCTTTAACTTTACTTAAATTTATTTGAAAATTTCTTTTTTTTTTATTTGCTTTATAATATGTATATTTTTCTAAAAACTTTTCCGCAGGTTTCATATCAAGTCTTTTTACTTTTCTTTTAAATCTTTGAATTTGCCCCATACGTAAACGGAATTCAAATCATTTTTTAATTTCTGCAGCATCATTTTGTTTTTCAGAATCTATTGTACCATAATAATTAAGTAATATGTTTTTTTCTCCCAATGGTAAGCCATATATATATTGAATATGTCTTCTAAAATTATAATCATTTTTAAATTTTTTATAATTTTTAGAATTAATATTTCTAGGGGAATAAAAAAATTTATAATATTGTAATAACAAACCTTCCTTACGATTATTATAATTTAAATAAGACATTCCCCTTTTTATATAATATTGTAAAAAAAAAAAGAAAAAAAAAATACTTTTATAAGAATTACCACTTATTATTGGAAAAGTAATATATTTTGCAATTTTTGTAGTATCAAAATAAGAATTAACTAAACCAACAACAGGTATTCTTAATAATTTTGCTTCATGTAATAAGTCTTCATAATTCACAAAATCAAAAACAAAAATAATAGAGGGTAATTGACGTAAATTAAAAAAACGTGCTTCCAACATTCTTGTTAAACTTCCATGAATCCATTTTTCTGAAAATACTTTTACAACATTTTCAAAAGGAGTTCTTTCAAAAAATTCTTGTAAGTATAACATATTCTCATCTTCTTCTTCTTTTGTAACTATTAATATAGTTCCCCCGTTTTTTATTATTTTTATTAAAATGGGTCCTAATTTTTTTAATTTTATTAAAATCTCTTCAATATTTAATATATCTCAAGAGTCTCTTGAACCTAAAACTGTATTATAAATTGATGATGATCTATTAAAAAATCTTCTTCCTAAATGTAAACCAAAATCTAAAAAGTAATTTATATTTAAAATATTTTTTTTCATTTATTTAAAATAAATTTATACCTCCTAATGGACTTGAACCATTAACCTATAAGGCACAGATTTTAAGTCTGCTGTGTTTACCAATTTCACCAAGGAGGTATTTTTTTATTAAAATTTGCTATTTATATTGTAATTATTAAATGTAAAATATAATAATTTTTGAAGAAAAAAATTATAATTTAATTCTAAATTATATATTAAACTAATCGAAGTATTTAACTTAAAATTTTTCTCAGAGAAAAAAATATTTAAAAATAAGAAATGTAAATTATACAAAATATTATTGAAATAATCATCTTGTAAATAAAAAAAATCGTGACGTAAAACTTCAAATAAAAATTTTGATATATTTTTAGTATCTATATTAAAAACTATTTTTTTTTTTTTCCCTATTCTCATAAGATTTGTTCCGTTAAAGTTATATTCATTTTTATTAAAAAAAGAAAAAACCAATTTTACAAATAAAAAAAAATAATAAAAATCATTATTTTTTTTTGATATTTTTATTTGTAAATATAAATTTTGAGATAACTTTTTTTGAGACAATTTAAAAAATATTCGATTATTTAAAAAAAAACATTTAAAAAAAAAACTAAGAAATGCAATTAATAAAATATTTTCTTTTTTTCTAATTCTAAAAGATATTTTAACACAATCTATTTTTGGCATTTCAAAATAATTAATAAAAAAACCTCAGTAATGTATACAAGGTCATATAATAGTTTTTTGATATTTAAGCATTTCCATAATTTTATATAATAAATTTAGCTAAAGAAAAAATTTTAGGAATACCTAATTTACGTAATTCTAAAGAAACAGGTCCTTTTAAAATTTTTCCTAATAATTTTTCTTTATTTTCAAATAAAATTGTTCTATTTTGATTCGTTCTAAAAAAAATACCAGTTTTTCTTCTGATTCAATTTCGTACTGTCGCAACTGCACCAAAAAAAACTTTTCTATCTGATACTTTTCTTCCTTTTTTATAACCTTTAATAGAAACTACTGTAAAATTACCTACTGTACCTTTTCTATTATTTTGTGCGCCTTGTTTAAAATTTAAATTTTTAACAACACGTATACCACTATTATCTGCTACGATAGTTTTTGTTTCAATAGAAATCATTGTTTTTTTATTTTTAAAATCGGGATGATATGATTTGAACATATGACCTTCTGTTCCCAAAACAGATGCGATAACCATGCTACGCTACATCCCGGGATTTTTTTAAATAAAATATAATAAAAAAAGATACTCTTTAGACTGGATTCGAACCAATGTCCGCATGGTTAACAGCCATGTGCTTTAACCAACTAAGCTACTAAAGAGTTTATTGTTTTATCATTTATAATGAATATATTTTATACCTTCTTCTGCAGTATTATAATATTCTTCTAAATTTTGTGTATAAAATCTAGATTTATTTACTTGAAACATTAAATTTAAAAATTCAATAAAAATTTTAGTTTCTAAATCTAAATTTTTTTTTGATTTTAACTTAAAATTTTTACTAAACATTTTTATAGTTCTTAATAGACTTAAATCAAATTCTTCTATTAATGTTGGAACATTATAAAATTTATCATATTTTCTTATTTTTTTAAATTCTAATAATATTATTAAAAAATAACTTATATACATTAAAAAAAATTTAGGATCTATTTTAAGATATATTTTAATATATTTAAAAGATTTTAAAATTTTTTTATAAGTTTTGTAATCTTTATTTCCATTTTTAGAAATGTATTTATCTAATTTTTTAATAAACATAGAATCATATATAGGATCTTTTAAATTTGATAAAGAATAATCTTGTCTTAAGTAAGAACTTAAAAAATTTTTTCATTCAAAAATAAAATTATTTTTTTCATTAACTATACAAAGATTTTTTAAAATTTTACTTTTTTTTAATATCTTGTTTGTAATTTTTTTTTTTTTTTTTTTTTTT